>Ga0209935_1001434_pt1 | contig 37646 bp, 21 predicted proteins | sample ThiBio_1000_plan_2_FD_183958 | JGI IMG/M metagenome (GOLD analysis project Ga0209935, IMG submission 183958) | Wastewater bioreactor microbial communities from Cape Town, South Africa - Thiocy_cont_1000_plan (SPAdes) | ecosystem: Engineered > Bioreactor > Thiocyanate-remediating >...
TGACCAAGAATTAGCTTCTTAAAGTTCTTAATTGGATTTTGACAATATCCATGGTCAAGAGAGAACGAATATATAAAAAGAGAATTTTTAACACTCTTGCTTCTAGGAGCCGGCCGGAAAGGGTTAAACAAAAAGTCGATCTCAGACAGCTATATAATCCCGTAGGGGGGTACGGCAGTGATAAAACCAAAGTGCTCAAACTTGATGAAAATCTCACAAAATATACAGAACAAATTCCTTTGTTGTTTAGTTAATAATCTATAAACAAATTCCTATTATCTGGGTCAAGAAATAGAGTCCTTGGATGTAATCAGATATATTAAAGTGGATATAGTCTTAGATGGCCATTGACTCATCAAAATCGATTTTGGTCAGATTTTTTTGCACATTTGAGTTGAAGACTGCAGTATATATACGATATAAAATTTTTATTGATTTTGGTGATTCATGATTTTACTACTCCTGTACTCCCCTCCAGCATTATATAACTGTCTTAAATGAACTTTTTCTTCGATTCTATTTCTAAAACCATGCATGAGCCAAAGAATAGCAGTGTGTTATTCTGTACTCTAGTTATAGTACTTCACAATGCCACACTTAGATATAGAACTAAATTGTACCATGTTGAAAAGAACAACGATAAAAAGTCATACTTTCACTCAGAGCAACTTTTTCATGATTACTGCCATTCACTTTTAATGCATTATTCTCTAGATATATCAACTCGGAAAATAGCATTGATGCGCGAATTTTCCATTGTGATATAACTTCTATCATCTGTGAATTTTTTTAGCTTATACAAACATATCTCTACGAAAAAGCAGAGCATAAAACATGAAAATCCTAGAACGCTTTTTTTTCCAAAAGTATGAGCCAATATCTAACTGGCTCATGTGCGTCCCAAGTTTCTTTTCATACCATGTTGTAGACCCGTGTGTGGTCTTTGAGGCTGCATAGATAATTGAAAAAACAAACAGGCATTTTTCGAAAAAATTAAGGTCAAAAATCGACTTTTTGACTAAAAACCGACTCGTAATTCGATTATTCTGCACGAATAGTTCGTGCTCGAGGGCTGAAATTTATATGGTAGTTAGATCTTCCTAAGATCTACTTATGTTCAAAATGTCAGGCCTCTATCATTCTCCTGTGGAGAGATATGAGGAATGAAAATTGCTGGGAAAAGTCATTTTTTCTCAAATCTCGGGGTCCATATAATATCAACGATGAAATGAATTGAGCTGAAACTTACAGTATACGTAGAACACAACTAGGTATTGCTATTTTTAAAACATTTAGTCTTAACAGAAGATGCTTTGTTTATTTTTTATGCGCCGCAAAATCGTCCGTCGAAAAAGTGCATTTTCTAGTACTTTCAGTAAAAATGCGATAAAAACCGAACGGTTCAATATTTTTCGAAATGGCTTTCATCAAAATTCATAGAATTCAGTCCTCTATCACATATATAAAAATGGGTCAAATCTGAGGATATCGATTGAGCACCTTCGGCTGTGGCTTACGTGGAATGGCTCATATGTACTCAATAGTCCCTCACGAAAGTAGCACAGCTGGATGCGGAAATCAGTTCTACATAAGACTAAAGCCGAAGCATCATTATATCCAGTCCGATCCTTAAATGCACCGTCCATTCCAGTCGAAATAAAATACTGAAAAGGGTCTTTAGGAGTGAAGTGGTATTTTTTGTCCGATGACCTAGTCCAAAAATAGTAGGAATCGATAGAGAATTTTATTCTACATACAGCACAACTGGTTAGAGCATCAGCACAAGTTATATAGCGAATCGAGACAGAAAAAACGCGAATATGGTGCTAACTTTACTTACGTAAAATATTCAATGTTTTGAAATGGTCATAATGCAATTATACGATTCTTTGCTTCTCTTATACAAGGAAAACAGCAGCTCGTGCTGAGCTTCCATAATAATGTTCAGATGTTGCTCTTATCAACATATACAACAGTCTATGATGGGATTTATGGAATTTACCATGGTTATGGTGCTGAAGTGAAAGTGAAAGTGAAAGTAAACAAAGGGTGATTGGTCAACATATTTATCCACAAAACATGTCGATAATCCTTTTGGTTTGTGTTTCTGAATGCTTTTTTATGCTTTAATATAAAATGTTAAAAAAAAACTTGTTGTTCGTTTTTCTCAAAACATGAATTTTCATTAGGAAAACCGAAATAACTCCTATAATAATTAGGATATATTCAATAATTTTTTTGTTTTATAGCACTACATGAAGGTTAATTTTTATTCAAGGTAATTTTTTATATCTCATTTGTGCAGGGCGAAAATTGAAATTTACTATTGCAAAATCTTGTTTTCGTGCTTTCTTTAAAGTCATCAATCATAAATGACTAATAAAAAATCAACCAGAGGAAATACAAAAATTTTGTTTGGACAAAAGTTAGGCCCACATGTTAATTTTATTTTAAAACCATCTCGAGATTTATATGTCTTAGTAGTTGAGTTATAAAATTTCCCAGAAGTTCAAAAACGTTGAACTCTGAAAACCTATAAATCCTGAAGGGTTCGTCGGATTGACTTGATATTTTTAGCAGAAGTGTTTCTCACTAGTGCCATATATTCCGAAATGTTTTAGCCGAAACGGACTACTTAAAGTCGGATATCCATTCTGAGGGAGAGCCTTAAATGTATCGTTTATTATGTGATTTTTTTGTCTTTGAGAAAAAAAAATATCGCTTTTGGATATATTGAAGAAAAACATTGTCATCAAAGAAATAGCTATTGTAGAGGAATCGATATTGCTCTAAGATAACGTGGAATTATGCTAAATTGAAGTTCGATACAAACGGCGGAGCTTGATGAGATAAGTAAAACCTTTCATGAAATTCGTATACAAAATTCAAAATATCATTCAGCTGAATAAAGGTATCTATGAAATCTTGAAGACGATTCACAAGAGATCTTTCTGATAAGTTCTCTCATCCTATAATTAATTCTATCGAACAGTAGAATACACAACCAGAATTAACGTGATTATCACATGGAAGTTGTCATTATTACCTCGTTAAAAGCGTAACCATAAAAAGATCGTCTTGAACGAAAAATTCAATGAAAGACATTCTTGAAAGGCATTACTTATTGCCTGAAACTCGGCCATATGTATAGAGACTCAGTTCAGATGCATTTTATCTATAGTTAAACGAGATTTATACAAAAACTCTTGAATATCATTTAAAAAAAAACTTTCGAACTGAATCAACCGTATAAAACATTATTTTCATAAAATTATAGGAGATTCTACCGAAGTATTTGAGAACAGATCTTTTCTTGGTTTTGTAGAGCTCTTTTTTTCGGTGTAATATTTAATATTAACGATAAGATAGAATTATTACCGTCTAGAGAAAAATAAGATGTAGCTTTGCAGTTTGTGAAATAGGTGGCATATAATTTTAATTGATTAGGAGGCCTGAACATATAGTTCCAATTGCATACAATAAAAATATTTGTTTGTTTCTTCGATGAGAGTTATTTAAGAGAAAAATCGGATTTAGTTTGGCTCGAATCGTGCAGCTGGATAATTCATTTTGGAAATCGGTGATCTTGTATTGTATCTACTCTGTTAATTATGAGTGGGATTTAGCGCGATATGTGATGCTAGTATTTCTCACGTTATAGATACTTTAACGATATACGGAAGTAAGTTATATATCAGTTCGATTCTCACTAGAATTTCACGTAAGTTAAGACCTGATCGCCACTATTTAGTCTCTCAACTTTTTGTCAAAAAAGCAGTTTTGGTAGCTCATCTATATTGTAAATTTTTTATTGGATCAAAAAATGGCAGTTCATATGCACTGTTTGTTGAACGATGTGAGTCATTTATTGATTTTATTGAGTTGTGGCAGTTGTTAAATGATTCTACAAATTATAAGATAAACGCGTTCCATTTGTATTCACACTAAAATAAAAATTGAAATGATCATAAGGGTCGAAAATAGTCTCAGTTGATAGTAGAACACAAAAATACATGATGTTTGCAAAGATAGATGACAAACTTCGTAGAGATTGCCCATGCAAAGTGTGTCAACGAAAGACATCCTTCTAATTCACAAATTCACGTTTCATTTCCTTTTCATCTACTTCCGTTCTTGTCTATAGGGACGAAGAGTGTATCTTTCTTGGTATTACGTAATGTATCGTAATATGATAGTGTCCTTCATAATGTCATAACTACACAGTTGTGTATTACGATTGTGCCGATAGGCACAATCTCCTGAATTGACATCACTCTTATGCAGCGCATACATCTGTTTTCTATTCTCTTCTCTCCTTCTCTCGTGTGTGTGCATATAAAAAACGAGTGCTTTGTGTTGCACGAAGACGATTTGGAGTTACGAAGTAGCACAATAAACATGATACCGAGGGTGACAGTACCGTTTCTTCTCTATTTCGTCACCAGTAACGAAAAGAACATTCCATCATCAGTCTCGTTTTTCGTTACATAAAACATGACTAGAAGACACAAAGTAATGGCGTGGATACAGTCGATAACACCTGTTCCATCTGGTGTAAGATTAATGGGCGTGGAAGAAACGAATCCGTACAATGGCTGACCTCAATAGGGGCTAAGTCTGTGGGATGTCATGATATCATGTATAATGGATTCAACAATCATCTAACTAAAGTTCTCTAAATAATTGTTATTCCATTGATACAAATCGAAAACAAAATCGGTTCTGTTTATACTATAATTATAAAAATTAATAGTGAAACGAAAGGAGGTGGTCGCAAATCATGAATTTTCCCCCACATCGAAAATAGCGTAGAATGAAAGTTTTGGCGAATGTAACGATTTTACTTTCAACATAAATGAAAAAAAACATATATATCAGCGAAAACAAAAAGAAGAAAAAAAAAGTGGTAACCTCGGATTTAAATCCGAACGTTATGTGTACTGCAAAAAGTAAAAATAATTCACGACATATTGATCTGGAATAAACTATCCAAAAAAATTTTTCTCTACCTTTCCCCTACTCCCCGTCAGGCCTGTAATAAGTCAAATTCTTTACTTCAATTTTTCTGGAAACTTTTTATGTGACTCCATCGAGAACAGTCTTGATTATTACTAGATAGATATTCTTATCAATATAACACGATTTAATGTACTCTTCGCTCAACTTTCTTTTAGGTATCTAACGAAATTTGCATTTGAGACTTTGGATCATTTCGAAGGTATCTATCTCTTTTCGACATTTTTTTACCAGTTTCTCAAGGATTAGAAGTTGTATAGCATATCAAAAATTCAGCTTGGTAGCTTTTGTTTTAAAAAAATCTTAGCGGACATATCAATAAAATAGGCTGAAATGATGACATTTTTTGGTACAACTCAGCCATTTCTTGACGAATCATTCTCATCTTCGAACTCCAGTGAGATATTGATGAGATAAAGTTCTGTAGAAAATTCCATGACAATTGGGTGAGCCTTTCAAACGTTATCGTGCAAACGGACGGACACACTGACCGATTCTAGAGTGTGCTCACTTTTTGAGTACACAAAAATGGGACTTTTTCTTGTTCCAAATGATTAATATGATAAATAATATTTTAAATGTTATCCGAATTAATTTGCATTTTTAATTCATATCTCTAATATTGATTGCTCTCCTATGACAGTATACTTTTTATTGAATATTTCTCAGAAACATTATGGTTACGAACATATTCTACGAAAGATATGCTTTTAAGAATTGAATGTGCAAAACATCGCAGAAAGGACATGCTTGCAGGTTTTCCCACTGTATTTTGAGATGAGTGAATATAAACATTAGACTTCTCCTGACGTATCAAAATATGGTATTTTCTTGTACTCTGTCTGCAACTTTTTAAAAAACTCCTGTTGGGATCATTTAATGGAAAAGCTCTTACCTTATTTCAAGTATATCACATATATCATCAATGGCTTTATCTACCAGATTATTTTTATTATACACTTTGTAATTCATTAACGGTATGCTAACCACTTGTGTATATTGTACCCATTTTTTCTTGTCATCTTCACTATCAATAATAATTGCCTTACATTTGTCGGTTGATTTTTTAACAAAATTAGTAGATAACTTAGAGCTCTTACGAAAATCACTATCACTTGATTGATGTAGCTGAAATTGCTCAGGTGACGGAGGATGTATTAGAAGCAGATTTTGAACACGAGCATCATAAAAGTGCTTGTCCAGTCTCAAACACATTTCATATGCAATAAGTGCGCCCGTCTTATAACCTATAAGATGATACGGTCCACGAGGTTGAATTCGTCTCATTTGCATGATGTACTCATGTGCGATGTCTGTCACGTTGTCTGCTCGCTGAAAAATACACAAATGCGATATGGATTTCAAGCGTAATTTAAGTGATTCGGCAAAACGATTGTCTTGTTCAGTGTGATCGGTTGTTGTAACAGACGGAACATAAAAAATCAAAGGACAGTTAACCTTCAATTCAGTATGCTTTGGGAAATATTCGACGAGTGACGTTCCATGGTAACTCACATGTGGTAACTGTTTTTCGGCTGTTGACACAATCGTATTGTCTGCTGAACGCGTTGTTGTTTTTTCGTTGGATGTATTAGATGTTCCAGAAACAGACTTAATTTGATGTTCATCACTTTGTTTCATTTTAACAGCTTCAACAACATTATTTACGGACATGCCTTGAATAATATCAAATACTGGAAGAAAAACAGCGTAACGAGCGCCCAGCCAATTGTGTAGTGCGACAGCCATCAATGAATCTAGACCTTGTTCGAAGAGCGCTTTATCTTTGTCGATACGTTCACTATTAGTTGAGCCAAAAATTTTTGTAACGACCTCGTGTATGACATCTTCCATTTTCAAATCGGTGTTTTTATTAACTTCATTTTCGATTACATTCGTTCTTTTATCAGCTTGTTGTGCCAAAATGTTATTTTTCATATCAACTAACTCACGAATGCGTCCTGTTTTCGAATAATCGAGTTCTTCTTTTATCGCACGCCAATCAACCGCGAAGATAATAGGCGTTATCGCGGGATTGTCCTGTTGTTGTTGTTGTTGATCATGAAAATGCTCTATTAGTTCGAATAAAACTTCGTTTGGTATCCCTTTCAAAGCAAAATGAAGACGAGATAAAGGTTCTGTTTCATCCTTTCCTTGCGAATTGAGGGAACGCACTAGTGGAACACTAATTGATAGACCAGGTTCTCGAAGAGTATTACGACGCCAATAAGCAAGCGAATCAAAAAACTCATTTGTTGCGTTATAATTTGCGCCACCCATATCAATTACATGATTGCGTAAGGAGGAGAGAAGGACAAAAAATTCAAGCGCTCCCTTCGGTTGTAATTCCATAGATGCACGATGTAGATTCCAAGCGCCCCGAATACGTGGTTGCATAACACTGGTCAACATATTCGCGCTCATGTTGGAAACAAGACTGTCGCGAAGTACAAGTGCTCCGTGAACAATGCCCCGTAGAATCGATCCAGTACTATTGATATGTGCAATCACACGATGAACGTCTTCATAGCTGGCAACATCTCCTTTGATTAAATTGACCGAAGCAGCGTGGTCTTCGGCTATATGAAGCAACGCTTTCCATTTTCTTCCACGCGTGCTCTGCTCATCGATTTCTTCTGTGCTTTGACGTGCTAAGAGAAAAACATGCTTTACTTCTCGTTTCTCAATCATCCACCGAGCCAGTGCTAGACCAATACGACCCAAACCACCTGTGATTAATATTGGTCTTGTCGAATAAAACATAGGTGTGTCTGAAATATAAAATCGAATTTTTACATATTATCATGTCAGAAATCTGAGATTCTGGTGGAAATTCGAAATCTATATGGCTCAAGGGGATAACACCTGATTTAGATCACTCAAAATTCAAAATAAATCATCTAGACTCAGTTTGAGTCATTGGAACTCACAGACCTCACTATAAATCATTTGAGCTTACCCAGAGTCTCCATAAATCATAATAGACCATTTGACGTCCGTGAAATCGTGAGTTATCTCAACTGAATTTTACCGACTCTGTTGAGTTCAAGTGATTTATAATAAGTTCGACTGCCTTCGTTGCTTTCAAATGAACTATTACGAGTTGTGATGACTCTGAATGAGTTCGTATGATTTACTTCGAGTTTTGAGTGGGTCTGAATCAGTACTTTCTCTCTTGATCTAAACTCAATTTGAGTCACATAAATCAAAATAAATTATGAACTAGCAAAAGATTATTACTACCTTGTGTACAACGATTGATCGGTAAAATAAAAGTATACAATAATCTCAAAGAGGGAAATCATTTTTAAAAGTTGATACAAATCGAAATGTATATTATCAGGTGGAAATTCGAAACCTAGGCAGTCTGTTTGTAACTGAAGAGTATGACTTAGACAGAACTAATGTTAATGCACTTCGATCTACAACAATACTCTGTTTTATTGGTTTCTGATCATTCTTCTGTGTTAAGATGGTAACTACAAATAATTAATTTCTGAACTAAATAATTTAAGTTTAAATGAGCACATGTTAGTGAAGTCTTAGTCACAGTTTTACGAAAACTCAATTAGGAAATGAGTTACTAGTAATTTTTTTGTATATAATTAGATTTCTTTTCCAAAAAGTATAGAGCTGTTTTTTAATTGATTTTTCTGCTTTAATACACACTCACCTAGTAGTCGATAACCATTTAATTGATGGATGATTGGAGCATAGCGCAGTTTGTAGCGTTGAATACATCCATTTGGAGTTTCCATTAAAACTATCTCGTTGTCAGATGAAATCTCATTGCTAATGATCTCGTTAACAACATGTTTCAATAGAGTTGAAAACGACAAACGCGATGCTTTGTCTGTGAGCGGTTGGAGATCAAATAGTCGAATATGACCGTGCGTATATTCGTGAAGAAGAGAGCGAACAAAGCCAATGACAGGAGCTTGGAATGGATTATGATGCGAATTTGGCACAGTTCTCTGTGAATTGGAAGTAAGTACGTATATTCGATGATTATTATGCATATAATGTTGGGTAACTTGAATAATTTGAAGTAGAACAAGACATAATTGCTCTTGTTCTTTGTAGAACACGTTGTCTTCTATTTGATGATTACTATCTGTTTCACTCAAAATAGAGAGGTACAGATCGAGAGGCCAAAGGAATACAATCTGTAAAAATTTGTACTTTTGACCGAGCTGTTGAAATAAAATATGTATGTCGATAGATGCGTCATTCACGAAGAAAATAGAAGAGTTATGTTCTCTGCATTCGGGATTAGACTTTCGAACGACGAAAATAATATTTAAATTGTCGTAATATTTATCTTTGAGTGCTTTAACAAAGTCGCAGGCAATTTTATGAGTATGATCACTAAAGATGACCCATACGCGCTGTTGATTTTCGGGTAAATTGGAAAAATCATCAGTTTTGATACTTTTCTGAGTCGCCAGTGTGCAAAGACCTGTTTTTGAAAGACATGCATCAAAGTGTGTATATCCACCAGCTAAGCTGAATGCTTTCTCCCACTTTTTAATGTCAATAATCGCTTTACTTTGTCCATGACGTACGTTGTCGTTTGTCTGTGTATCAATCCACCATTGTGGTAGAAGACCAAAGATCAGATCCAGGTAGGGGATTGATACGCCTATCTCAACCAAAAGAGTAAGACCTCCAGGTATCAGATATTGTCGGATATGATCAAGAGAACGAACCACATTTTGAGTAGCATGTACTACATTCGAAGCAAATACAACATGAAAAGATTCAATTAGTAACCAATTAGGAGAACGATCAAGATTAATAACTTGATAGGTAATAGAGAGACGATTCTTTTGATTCTTTCTTTCTAATAATGGTGCTAAGCGTAACCGTGCTGATGCGAAAAATGAGGGCGATATGTCAGTAAACACATATTCGACACGAGCGTTATTGTTATTGACGTAATCAAGAAGTAAATCTAGCATATGTACCGTTGAACCACCTGTGCCCGCACCAAGTTCAAGGACTTTGAGGACGTGATCATCTAAATTAGATGATTGAAGATAATTAAGTAATGCTTCTAGTGGAATGCGTGTTAATGTTTCCGATGCAAGTGAATAGTATGTTTGCAAATGTTTCTCATTTTCCGGTCCAAACAACCATTGCAGTGGATCCATCTGGCCATTAAGAAATTGGAGTAGATGATCGGCACAAGAACCAATTAGTGTAATTATATCAGCAAGTCCAGCATATTTTCGAAGGAGATTCACTTGCTGTTGGCGAAGAGAGAATCGATCAATGTTCTCAGTGATAGATATTAGATTACGATGTTCTTCGATCACTTCTAGTAAACCATGTACATACTTATGAAGATCAGAAACAACGATTCGATGTAGTTCATTCAAATCCACCTGATCGATCGAGCTGATATTAAGCAATTTTGTCAGTGTTACTTTAATGATATTAACCGTCCAGTTCGCTAATTCAGGCAAAGATTCTGCAGATATTTGATCAATTTCTGTCACTCCGTCTATAACTGAACTACGTACTGAACGGATGTTATTCATCTGGATGTCGTACAGAGTATTTGGAGTTGGCAAAGCCAATGTGCTTGTCGTCTCATACGATGAATATGTCGTATCCAAGGTCCAAATGGGTTTGACACAATATTCAGCTAGTAATATTTGCAACTCATCATTGTAGGATCTATTTGGCATCCAGGAAATTGTTTCAAGTTTATCGAAAATTGATGATGACGGACGACTGATATCGGCACTATGATTACTCGAAATATTTTGTAGTTTGAAACCATTGATTTCAACTAAACAGGAATTCATGTGTTCATTTAAAATATAAATGTCGGCTGTAAATGATTGATCCTCTCTCTTCAGGTCAGATCGAAGTTTTGCATAGGCTCGGCAGTGATATCGTGAACTCTCTTCGTTTGACGATGGAACTATTGATGACATGAAGAAAGTTATTTTGTTTATGGAGACTGGCACAAACATATGATCTTGAGGTTGAAGAACAAGTGATGTCTGCACGCATGCATCGAGTAATGTTGGATGAAAAGTGTATGAAGACACATCATCTGTATCAGTGAAGTTAATACTGACATCGGCTACAAGATTTGATACGGTACCCCATAAACTCCGAAGACATTGAAATTTAGTTCCATACTGGTAACCACGTAAATTCAATGTTTTGTATACGGAAGATAAATCTTCTTGATTAACAAGCGACCAAGTCCCATGAGTCATTAGTTTCTGACAAGTATTGTATATTTCGTCAGAATTTATGTTATGCTCTACTGTATTGGTGAATTTGATATTTCCTTCTGCATGTAATTTCCACTCTCGGCTATCATATTCTTGTAAAATTGTAGGATCATCGAACGATGCAATCAAATCATCGGAAGCGAGGCCACCTAAGCGAGAAACATCTTGTTTTCCACTAGATCGACTATAAATATAAAAGGTGTTTGATGGAATAATAATAATTGTGTGCAATTCAACAACATGATCCTCTTTCAGAATAAGTGCCTTTATCAGTTTCACATTTTCCAATATGATTGATGTAACTTTTGTCTGTAGTTGCCGTGCAGCAGTCACAACTATTTCGAGAAAACCGACGGCAGGCAGTAATATTTCATGATTTACTTGATGATCGCAGAGGTAAGCCATAGATGGATTGTTTTCCATTGAGATCATGTTTTTCCACAGAGCGAATGGTTTCGTCCACACACGCGTTCCAAGCAAAGGATGGTAAGGAAATCGGGAGGCACGTCGTCTAATCACCGAGTCCTTTGTTTCATACCAGAATACAGAGTTGTCGAAATTATAACAGGGCAAATCCCAAAGACAGTCGACGATTTCACTATTACTTTGCAAGTTTCTTGCATATCGACGGGATTCAAAAAATTGTTTCCAATCGGCAGTACCTCTGGCGAGCTGGACAAAGGCGGAAAGAATTGTTTCTTGCTCGTCGTATTTACGTTTGAGAGACGGAAGAATCAGTACATCCGTATGTGATGATAGAATCTCGTTCAGCGCAGTAGCGAGCACAGGATGTGGAGATATCTCGATGAACGATCGTATAGGTTCAGTTTTGAAGTCGCTAAGCAAAGAATCCATTGCTTGACGAAAGAGAACGGGCTGTCGTATATTGCGCCACCAGTAATCTGCGTCGAATCGACAAGAATCTCTAATTACTTGACCACCAATGACTGTGGAGTATAAGCGGGCCTTAGAACATTTCGTATCGAATATCTCATGCTCTCGCACAATATTACCTTGAATTTTAGAAAGCGCCTGCCGAACGTCACCTTCAATGTTATATCGAGTCATCTGATAGCTATGAAAGGCGTTTTCTACACGGATCCAAGAGCGAAATACTTTAGGATAAAGTACATTGATCACATCGTAAACATCTTGAAGAGTGTTAGCGTCTCCACTGAGTGTTACTGATCGGTTACTATTCACAGCAGCGATATTAACACGGTCTTCTAAACCATCGATAAGATCATTCGCTTCTATTTCAGAGAGTGAAACAGCAAGCATGCGTCCATTCTTTCGTGTATTTCGATGTTGCAGACGAGAACGATGAAACACGACTGTGACTGCTTCTTGCAACGTTAGTCGGCCAGCAACAAACACGGCTGCAATTTCACCCAAACTGTGACCGATAATGGCTACTGGATGAATGCCCCAAGAGATCCAGAGAGCTGCTAATCCAATTTGAATGGCAAAAAGAGCCGGTTGAGCGATATTAGTTTCATTGATTCGTGTATTGGTTTCAAATTCTACGCCTAAAAGTTGGTCGTGAAGATTCCACTCAGTAGTAAGCAATCGTAGCTCGGAATCAATTCGATCAATCCATCGGCGAAAAACGTCTTCAGAGTGGTATAATTGACGACCCATAGCCCACCATTGAGGACCTTGTCCACCGAAAACAAAACAAACAGATGGATTCATTGAATAATGTTCATTTTTTTGTCGAGAAACAATGCATTTCGCTGTTGATAACCGTTCAGAAGTCAAGTAAAAACGCTGCAATTCACTGTGTAATTCAGTAATATTTGCCACAATAAATGAAACTCTGTGGGAAAAGGATGTTGTGCGATTTGTTAACAATGCTTTACTAAGACAAGACAAGAACGTAACTGATGAAGCCACTTCATATTTGGTGTCTAATTGTCTTGAAAGCCAATCGAGAATGGCTTTTACTTGAAGGCGACATGACGTGTAAGATTTTGCTAGAAACAATAATAATAAGTCGGATTTTATAGTTCACTTAATCCTTTTTCAGACTATCGCTGAATATATAGAAGAGATCTCATTGACATTCTAGTCTCATTTTCTAGGATATTATGGATTGTGACCCTCGCGTCGATCCTGTGACTGGTACCAAGTACGTTTTCCAAAATACAAGCACTGAATATTTCTACAAATACTTGTAATTATACTTTTTACTTGTACAGATACAGAAAGTACAAATACAAATACTTTCTTCTTAACTCAAGGGGGAAACAACTGAGACTTCGCGTCTGAAGTCATATGAAATCCATCTGAGTCAATGAGATCTTTTGAAGTCCCACGATGGTTTTGAAGTCAATTGGACTGTAATGAAGTCTCTTGAAGTCCATAAAAGTCTCCTTGCAATCCCTTGAAGTCTCTCGAGTCTCTTGAGGTCTCTCGAAGTCTCTTGCAGTCCCTCGGAGTCACTTGAAGTCCTTTGAAGTCCCTTGAAGTCCCTCGGAGTCTCTTGAAGTCTCTTGAAGTCTCTTGAAGTCCCTCGGAGTCACTTGAAGTCACTTGAAGCCCTTCGAAGTCTCTTGAAGTCTGATGAAGTCCCTTGAAGTCCCTTGAAGTCTTATGAAGTCTCATAAAGTCCGATGAAGTCCAATGAAGTCCCATAAAGTCCCTTGAAGTCCTTTAAATCTCGTAAAGTCATGCGAAGTCACTAAAGTCCCTAAAAGTCTATTGAAGTCTAATGAAATCTTAGAAGTTTCTGGAAGTCTTATGAAGTTCCTTGAACTCGTTTGAAGTCCCTAGAAGTCCTTCAAGTCTCTTGAAATCTATTTTAGTCTTTCGAAATCATTTGAAGGCTTTAGAAGTCTTTCAAACTCTTTGAAGTCTATCAAGTCATTGGAAGTCTTATGAAGTATTGCGAAAAAAGTGAAGTCACATAGGGGGAAGTCTTTTGAATTCTTTTGAAGTCTTTGAAGTCTTGAAGTCCGCTGTTTCCCCCTTGTCTTAACTCTGCTGGATCTTTTATCAAAGTGTTATCTGTTTTAAATTACAGGGCAAAACAGCCGTGATTATTCACGACTTCAACTCTCACCTGTCAATGTGAAAACAAAACGTTGATCAACGTTCAATGCACCCGGATTCTTCATAAGATCGTGATTTTCCTCTGTTCCTGAACCGTTTAAAAGAGCAGTTCTATTAGTTGTCATATGATAATCATAAATGATGGCGTGACAATTATTCCCACCCATACCGAACGAATTGATACCTATAATAATAGGATTATCACGAGAAGATGGAAGAGATGTCATATTTAAGACCACGTGCAGATTGTATTCGTCAATTTTAATTTGAGGATTAATATGATTGAAATGCATATTGGGTGTAATCCATCTTTTATACAAGCAAAGAGCTGTTTTGATCAAAGCAGTGACACCCGATGCTCCCTCGGTGTGACCTAATACACTTTTGGTAGATCCAATTAATAATGGAGAATCTTGAGATGAACGTCCAAAGTATTTGCCGATAGTATTAGCTTCGACGGGATCTCCAATTTGTGTCCCTGTTCCATGACATTCCACGTAGAACACAGACTTTGGATCAGTTTTCGATGCGTTATAGATACGACTTAGTAGTTGTGTTTGCCCATAGGTAGCTGGAACAACATAGGCACTTTTGTTTACTTTACCATCGTGATTTGTCATCACTTCACGAATAACACAGTATATTCGATCGCCATCACGTTCAGCATCTGATAAACGCTTGAGAAGCACAAGACCGATGCCTTCTCCTAAAACACAAGTTTTTTTTTAAAATTATACTATGCTATATAAAACATCTGGTAATAGTGAAGATAGTTGTTTTTATTTCCTTTCATTTTTTCGATCGAAGAAATCTAAAAGACCTTGAACTGATCCAAAAGAACCTTTAGGAACTCGAAGGTAAATACCTTTTATGTGAAAAAGAAACAAGTTAGATTTTATATCTCGAAAGACAGTTTGGTTTTCAGAAAACAGACAATAATAATTAAAGATTTTGACATGAACAGGAATATGGAATCAAAGTTCACAAGTAATACTCCTTTATACACTCGCTTAGCTCTTCTCTGTAGAAGTAATGTTTCTAGATCTTTGACGCGTTATTTAGTAAATTTCAAAATGTGCAATCAAAACATTGTGCCAACAATAGACATACTTTCTAATTCATCGATTGGCGTTTTCTCTTCTTTTGATTTTTCTTCGTTCTTGCTCGCAAAAACGGAGGGGTGCGTGAATACAAATACCATATATATAGATGAGGATGTCTATATCGATTCAGTGTGTACACGTTTTCATCTTCTGGTTGCCATAGGTATGGCATATCGGCACTCTTCGGGCTACTACGCGCCGAGACCGAAATGAAGATGTGTGTATGCACTGAATCAATATAGACACCCTCATCTATATATATATATGGTATTACATGTCAATACATTCCAATGCATATTGTATTTGTATTCACGCAGCTATGATGATATGGTGAATAGAATGAGATAAAATAATTGATTCTATCGCTTATGTGAAAAAACTAGATAGGTTTATAAAATTGACGTATTCGCATCATGGTGTGCTCAATTCGAAGCGCTATCACTAGTAGAGTTTTAAGTCTGGAGTTGATTTAGCAACTTATTTGTACTCAGTTTCTAATGCTGAATCTGAAAAAAAATATTTCTGGAGACTCAAACAAATACTGAAGTGGAAAAGTTTGCACATTTTTGCGAAAGATACGTTTTTTTTATGAAAACAGCGTTTTTCTAGTATTTCGAATTTTTCGATGAGAAGGAAGCAGCCACTAAGGCTAAAGGTTAGATATTCATGATCAGCAGTTCAAGCTCTATCAGATGATGTGAAAAAAATTGAAAAAAAATTTTACTTGAAGTTTGAATTGCGTGCACCTTATTGAGGAGCTTTCTTTACACTGACAAAATACTGTAATCCTATTGGTCAACTTCGTAGATTGCTTTTATCAAGCATATTATTGATGAAACGCTTGAATTGTTATAGATGAGCGCTCAGACGGCCTTCGGTCGCATTCGTTACTGATTAATTCAATATTTTGAAGCGCTGCAATCCTATTGGTCAGTTTTATAAACTGCCTGTAGCAGGGAAGAGAGAGAGAGGAAATATTTTTTCTGGAAGAAACTTGATGTCGACCTTCCTCTAGGTGTAAGGAGCATTTCTGGAAAGTTTTATCGCATTTGCTGGTACGGTCTTCAAACGCATAGCGAACAGACAAACAGACATTCTTCTTTATATATATATATATATATAGATATAGATAGATAGATAGATAGATAGATAGATAGATTGATTGATTGATTGATAATTAATCGCTCACTGATTCATTAAAAGTAACGTCAGATTTACAATTCTATCCTGGATTAGTGGAAACGAAGTTATCGTGACAGAAAACTTTTCCCTTTGCTTTTATCCTTTGATCTATAGAAAAGTACAGATATATAAAGAGACAATTTATTCCTATAAGATTCTTTTCTAAGAAAAAGAAAATGACATTTCTAATAGATATGAAAATGAACAACCTTTTTACGTGCTTATCGGTGTCAACTAGATGATATTGTTTTTCTAGTTTATTATGTGTTTTCAAATCAGTATAAAGTATGATTTTTGAAGTATCGCATGATCAAAAGTTTATATTACAATAGAAATACAAGTAACGCTCGTTTTGAGACTCGCTCAGTTCTTTTTCGTAGAGACTATTTTTGTCACCGATCCTCAAATTATTCATTTCTTCAATTGTTCTTTTCTGTGAGAAACGGACCAATTATGATAATTAGCGTTCATCAAGAATTGATTCATTTCCCTCTCAACTGAATGTGTAAGCGCATGAACGTATAAATGAATGGAATGCAACTTCCTCATTAACTAATATAATTTATATATAAAGGTTTTTATTTGCAGTTGTTCAAAATCAGGAATGATATATAATCGAGAACACTTCGTTTTTGCTAGTATAGATAGCTCCTCGTCAGTCGTCGATGTCCCTTCAGTCCGCTATTCCTGACTCATCGCTTTTCACTCTGGATTTCGCTATATAAACAGAGCTCCTTAAAAGCACAAGGGCTCGCTCTTTTTCTTGCATAGAAACACTGTACTGCCGCGATCGAACCTTGATATTTAATACTGCATAGATTCAATTAAACGAAGATAGCCCCAGCACACGAGTTTAAAAACATATATGAAATCGAAATACAGAAAACTTTAGTTAGAAGCTTTAGAAAACAATCTCCTCCCCCAGAAGCAAAAGCGTGATAAAGAAGAACGATTTAAAATTTCTTTAAAATCTGATAACATATTCAGATTCTCTATACTCGATAATGTCTGATCAAACGTTATGAAAAACCGTCATTTTTTAAAATATCCATTTTTTAGTCGAAAATACCGTATTGAAAATTTTGAACATTCAAAGATAGATCCTGATTCTCCATAGTCGATAACCTAGGACCGATCGTTTCAAAGTGCCATACATCTCAGTAGATCGCTTCGCTGATGTTTTTTCAACCTTTAACCTTGATTTTTTACTCAGATTTAGACTTCTCGATCCAGAGTACTCAAGGTTCAACCATGTTCCGATCATCAATGATTGAAAATAGACATATATTGAAAATATGTTTTTTTTACCTTTGACCCCGAGTTTGTACCCAGATTCGGACTCTTCGACCTCGACTACCCCAGGTCCAACCAAGTTTCTATGATCAATGACCAACCTTAGCACTGTACTAAACGAATGTTTTTTGACCCTGCAGACACACAAGCAAGCAAACAATTTTTCTTTCCATGACTCTTCTCTACGAGAAAGAGAATAATCCATAAATCCTAACATATATGAACACAAAACTTTTAACGCAATTCCTATCGAACTGAAATGAAATATACAATATAGATATTGTCTCAAATTATGTGAGACAATTTTGTTTTTTTTAAAAATAGGCGAAATTCTCTATCACAGCATATGAGAATGCTTGCAATCAGTCAGTCACTGCTGGTAATAGCCTCTCTAGTCAATCTATCATCGTTTATAGTGGACTCTGCGTATATCATTTATGACTTGTCATAGACTTTTTGATCCGATTGTCATGGTCAATAGTAGGGAGTGTCTGCTTTTCTACTCCTACGCTTGAATATTTCTTTCAAAAATTGCATTTGTATAAAAGCTTTTTTGATTCTTATTATCATCTTCTCAAGAAAAAACATTAGTTGAATAATATTCTGAACTTGAGTCATTCTAATAGTACGAGCGGTAAGAATTTATCATCCTTACTATAGAATCTTGGTAACCTTGTCTCATTATTATTTCCTTCGAGTATGAGAAATAAACAACGATAAAACATACCTTTAGCATAGCCATTTGCATCCGCACTAAAAGATCGAGATCGTCCATCGAGAGACACCACAGCGAATATTCAATAATGTTCTATCTATAATATGTGGATAAACTATAGGTCTTTATTATGCTTACTTGATATATGAACAGACTACAGGAAATTGAGAGGCAGCCACATATGCTTCGGGTGTATAGCAGAGATTGACACCTCCAGCGACAGCTAAATTCGCTTGACCGAGCCGTAAAGCATCGACAGCAAGTTGAACTGCTTGCAACGATGATGAACAAGCGGTATCAAGTGTAACATTTGGACCATGTAATCCAAAATGATAGGCAAGTCGAGCAGAAGCGTTGTATAAACCCAAGTGAGGATAAGCACCAGCCGGACAATGTTCCACACCTTGACGATAAACAACGGCATGATGATCGAACGTGAACTGACCAATGAATACAGCTGTCTGTGAATTATAAACTCTGTCGACCGTGTAACCAGCATCATCAAGAAGATGCATAAATTTTTCAAGTAAAAGTCGATGACCCGGATCCATTGTTAAAGCTTCTCCATCACTAATGCCAAAGAATGCTGGATCGAACTCTTCAATCACTTTGTTAGCTAAAAAATAACCACTTCGCACTCTGCGATCACTATCACATCCAGTCATAAATGAATCTAAATCGCATCGTCCTTTGGGAATGACACTTCCAACGTCTATAGTGTTTGACAATACATGCCAAAGAGACTTTGGACCGTGAATATCACCAGCATATTCACAGGCTATTCCAATAAGCGCGATTGGCTCACGATTATATTCAGTTTGTGATATTTCATTTTCGTTAAGATTCAATACCATATTTGTGTTTGTTGTTTAATCAGTTTCTGTATCTATTGATGCGTCCACTTTATATACGCAGGAGAAGAAAACGGTTGACTGCTTTCTCAATCAGACGGCTCACAATAGGTATAATGCATCAAATGAAAAGAACCCAAATATTTGTAAAAAGCTAACCAAGACAGATTCTCTAGTGTAGCTCTCGATTTTGACCGCGATACAGCCCACTTTCTAGAGCTTGGTAAGCTGATTAATGTAATATGTTCTGTTCTTTCCGTCGAACTTTAATTGACAGAAGATATATCATTCGTTATAGCGCTAAACTTTACAATATCCCAAAGTGTATAACAATATATGCATGAAACAAATACGACGAAAAAGATATATTCATCAAGCAATTAGAGTTGAAGAGGAAATATCGACTGGAAATAGTGTATCTGTTTTATTAGAGAATCTGTTTACCATGACAGTTTTGTAGGAGAGTCAGAAGATATTTTACATGCATCTGATACTAAAGATCTTGATTCAAGTGATACTATTGACACAAAGAATGAGAAATACGCGATGATCGCCAGATTTCTTTAAAAAATATGAAAAAAATGTTATTTTTGCATATTCACACGAAAGAAAAAAATAAGAATTATACGAAATTTCTAGAAAAAGTTCTGACGGCATCGCAACCAGCTTGTAAATACGTTTGAAGTTTCACAAACGAACAAAAGATCTGCGCCATTTTTAATAAAGAATTTTTCGATGCGTTCACGACAAGGCGTTTCTAGATGTGACGCGTCGTTTCGAACCGGATGTACACCAGTTTATACAGCTTGACGAGCTGGTTACAGTGACATATCGTGTTTTTCCCAGCCGATTGTCTTTGAAACATTAGGTCGATCAAAACTTGCGGAAAATGTCTATAAATTATTGCTGTACGTTTAGAATTGAGAAAACAGATCTATCATTTTGTAGAGCAAGTTGAAATACATAGACTGGTATATATTGAATCTGATTCTCCTGAGATTTGAGTAAAATTACAATCAACTAACTTGCAAACTACTATAAGTTGCACATTAATTGAGAATTCTTAGAATGGAGATTGGAGTTCTAATCTTTCCCGTGATAAGTTAAAATCCTCTCGTTTCCAATAACTGGCGCAAGAAGATTTAAAGATACCAAGACGAGTGAGGATGAACCCTCAAGTGAAGATAACGCAAGAGGAAAAAGCGAAATTTCCATACTACACACACACTTTATCATACTTCAGCGGCTTTTGTCAGCATTTTTACTTATGTTCTAGATTTTTTTTCAGGTGGTTAAAGTCGACTATATTTGTGCTTCACGATAGCATCGAAATTAGAAACACTTGATACCAATATGACCCTCAAAATCTCGAAATACATCACCATACTTCATCATACTTCATCGTACTACAAAATACTTCAAATTGCAAAATACGGGTGAAGTATGGTGAAGTATTTCGGAGTTTTTAAAGCCTTAGTAGTATCAAATGATCCTAACATTGATACCATCGCAGAGATGTGAATCAGTTCGATTTTTGATAATTTTAACCGAACCGAAACCGTGGAATTTTTGAAAGAAGTTAAATCAAACCGAACCGAAGCTGAAGTCTCCAAAGTCGATCTGAAACGAACTGAACTGATTTATACAAAAGTTCATTTTCTTCATAATTTACCCTAGATGAACTTTTTTAAGCAAGCGCTGGCAAATCTTGAGTTTCTTGAGCCTGATTGTCCTGTGCTATGGACACATCTTGAGTCAAGTCTTGAGGGTACTGTAAAAACTGTTATGCTTGAGTTTCTTGCTATATTTTATGCAACTCTAAGTTATATATTGAACATCTTGTTCAAGTGCTTGAGTTTCTTGGCTACGCGCTTGTGTTTCTTGCCTACGCGCTGATGTTTCTTGGTCAGACAAATAAGAATTCTAGTAGATTGGAAACATGATTTTTTCTATTTGACCAGTTTCCACCAAGATGTCACTAATTGTCAGTTATGTGAGAAAAACATAGTATTGATAAACTCCAATGGAGTAACGGATAATATGATTGGTTTTTGAAAGGAAATATTATAAAGATAGACTGTTAAATTATAAAGGAGAAAACTAACAAAGAATTTATTTAAACTATCTGATGATACGTGGCACATACGCGCATAGCTCAACTTAATTACGGACAAGGATATCATGCACTTTTTTCTTGTCTTGAATTTCTTGAGTTATCTCACGAGTTTAATGCATATCATTTCAGCGCATGAATTTCTTGATCTGGACTTACGAATCACGCAAGCGTTCAAGCGCTTGTCTGTGGACAGCAAATCATGTGCTATGGACACATCTTGATCTCAAGTCTTGTCAAGCGCTTGACGAAAAAAGTTCGACTAGGGAATTTGCTCTTCTCAACAAATCCAAGGGTTATAAATTATTGCATAAACTAGCAAAGAAGATATTGTCAGTTCCAGCTACTTCCTCTCCGGTGGAAAGGATTTTTAGCCAAAGTGGATTTCTGTTTCGCCAACATCGGGCTAAAATGTCCAGAAAGACATTACAGATGTTAACAATGTTGAAATGTAACAAAGATTTGATATAATTTTTTTCAAATAAAATAGTATTTACTTATATTATGAATCTATATTTTTTTCAAGTCATTGACTTGTGACTTGACTCGACTTGACTCGACGAGGGGCGGAAAATGACTTGACTTGACAATGATGAGTTTAGAACGTAGAATGACTTGACTTGACTGGACTCTATAGAGTCAAAGAAGACTTGGTGTGACTTGTGACTTGGAAAAGTCATGACTTGCCCATCTCTGATAGAAAGATGCAGAATTCCAAGCTCTATCTTTCTATCATATTGAAAATTAAAAAAAAAGGGTGGCGGCTTAAAGCCAAAATCCGGCGGTGTCCTTTTGAGAAACATTTTCACCATGTCGACTTCTTTTAATTTTGACTATTTGCCTGATAATGTGTTAACATTATCTTTCTTAGTCAATGAAGATTCATTTGATATCTTCAAATATGATATTGAAGACAATGAATTAGACGCCTTAAAAGCTCAATTATCTTTTAAACTTAAAAATGAAACATTTATATTGAAACCTGGAATTGTTGCAGGATTTAAATCATTAAGAGAAGCTTTGAAAAGAAAAGCTAATGAACAATCAGCGCAGACAAAAAAGAAAAGAAAACGATTGTTTATTACGAATTCGTCATCTACTCCATTGTTACTGACAGAACGAGTAGCAAAAGGAAACAATCCAATTTCTCTAGTTGAACACAGATTTCATGTTGTCAAACTCTTAGAAAAATGATGTTTAACAAATAGAGAGAATTTTGGTTTAGAAAATTTTCATCTAAAAGAAAATGTCGATTTTACATTGCATATTGATTTAGACGAGAATGGTGAAGTTGCAGCTAGTGTAAAATGCACATGTGGTCGACTAATCTCATTAGCAAAAAATGAAAATAAAATTCAACTGTCCAATTATTATAAACATTTACAGTCAACTGGTTGTGATCATATGAAGAAAATCAAAAAAGCTGCACGAGATTTAGCCCTGATGCAACAACTGCGACAGCCAACATTATCACCTTTATCTCAATCAGACTTACGATTATTAGAAGATACTGACATTCAACCAATTGGCACAAACGCAGCTACTGATCCTGTTCCTATCTCTTCCGAATTATCAAATGAATCTGGACAAAAAGCTAATAAACGATACTTATCATTAAATTCACAAAAATATCCTTCCGCAGAAAGAAGCCATGCGTGAACTATTATCTCTTTTGTTTTAACTCTTTATATTTTATCGTTTTTTTCCTTATTTTTATCTAGTTTTTCGAATAAATCGTGAGAATAGGCATATAATGCTATAAGTTTTTTCTTCACATCATATTATTTATTTTATATCACTGATTTTTATAAAAGAAGACAACTATTAAATAATATTCGCATTCAGAACTTCCCATTTTCGGAGAATTTTTAATGATTAGTGGCTAGCCATATGTACTTGAAGTAGTCCAAAGTCGTTGAAAATGGGCCAAATAAAATAAAGTTGGCTAAAATAAGCCGAAGTAGTACAAAGTTGTTTAAAGTATATCGAAGTAGCATAAAGTAACGCAAAGTAGAGTAAAGTACTTTGAAATTCTTCTAAAGTAGACTAAAGTATTTCAAAATTCTTCGAAAGCATCTTAAAATACTTCAAAGTAGCGCAAAGTTGCTAAAGTACAAAAGTCCCGTTTTTCCCCTCTTGGAAACAGTACGGTTTTTCGAAATTTCATTAACTAATTTCTCAGTCAATAGCGTACAAAAATTTTTTGACTTCGTAGGTGTAGTATTGAAGATAAGCCTTACCCACTGACAGAACATTAGAGTATGCTAACGTGAGAACATCACCTTCAACTGCTTATTCCATTAGTTAGACAAAAAATTTGAACTAATACGCAGTGATATAAAACACCAGAGCGACAAATGATCAGTGGAATACAAACAAAAATTCAGTAGATGCGTTTATTACAAGACGGTTGCTCACAAAAAAAGCACATACTAGAAAAAATGTAAGAAAATTGAAATGGATCAAAAGTGTTAAAAGGTGCTACTACAAAATTCTAAAGTTTAATGAAACAACGAAGTCTAGTGTAATATGAAGATTCAAATAAAATATGTTCATAAGTGCTCTTGATTTTACAGGATAAAGCTAAAAATCAAAGATAACTCTTTGTTATTTAGATTTCTATGCCATCGGATTTCTTCTGTCTCTTAATCAGTTTAATCCAAACGTCTTTCATCCCAAAAGTAGCACTGGATTCTACGCTTTGCGATGTTTCCCATGCACGATCACTTGAAACAAGAGTAAAATCTCGTAAAATAGTTATCAATGTAATTTTGAGGAATAGCCATGTAATACGGTAACCAGCACACATTCGAGGACCAGCGGCAAAGAAAAACAAAGCAAGTGGATGACGTTCAACAGCATGTCGTTCTGGTAAAAATATGTTTGGATCTTCCGGACCCCATAATTCAGGATCGTAGTGAAGCGACCAAATATCAACTATAACATTGCTACCTATAAAAAGAGTCAGTTAAGAAATGATCTAAGAAACATTTTAAAAAATCATTGATACACACGTTATAAATGCGAGAGACATCGAATTGAAATTCGATTGTTGTGTACTTCAAAAAGTGCATATAGTAAGGTTGGAGTTTAGAGAGTGAACGCGAAAGCAAGTAATAATGTATAGAAAGAGGGATGGTCTTAATTTGTATCCTTCATTGTTCTTACGATTCAGCTCTCCTTAACTTCGTGTTTTACGAAATAATCTTAGTTCTATAGATGAGAAACACATGTCATACAGGTATATTGGCTTTTCATCATTTTTGAGTATTGTTATATTGAGAATAAGGCTGATATTTTAACTTTACTTTTTAAAAAAGGCTAAAATGATTACTTGAATATTAACGGCTAAAGTTAAAATATTTTCAAAGCTAAAGTGCTAGTCCTAACCATAACCGAGAAGATCTCAAATGCATCACGTTTATCTAGTAGCGTAACGAGAATATGAATGGTGAAGGGAACGGTGTAAAGTTCCGATGGAAGTTCAAACTCTGATGAAGAGATCAGACTCCGACTTCTGAAGAAGTTTAGACTCCAGCAGGAGTGTGTGTTAGACTTTGAAGAAAATTTAGATTTCGATGAGGAGTTCAGACTTCGAAGAGAGATTAAGGCTTCGGCAGGGGGTTTGCATGCTGCGGAGTGTTTAGGATTCGGCGTGGGCTTGGGCTCCAGTGGCGAGGTTAGGATCTGACGTGAGGGAGTTTGGGCTTTACCCGGAGAGAGGGAATCACGCCTCGCTGCAGCCCAAGAGATTCTCCGTCGAATGGTATATAATAGTTGAGGTTTCATTCTAGCTTTGATAAAAACTCTTGAGGATCAGGAAGATCCTCATAGATCAATATTTACATGAAATCCTATAGGAAATAAAGGTATTTCATCCTGATAATCGCTAAAACTCGGTCGAATTCTGCTCATCGTCGAACCCAACCGAGATATCAATGGGATAATGCTGTGGAAAAAATTTCATGACGATCAGCTTGTTTTTAATTATAATTAGGAAGACCAAAAAATACTAAAACTATTTAAATCAATATGTATGAGTTAACCATGCCATTATGTTTGTATACTCATGGTCATGAAATGCGGAACTGAAGCATTAATTCCATGTTAATTTTGTATTCTGCATCTTATCAACGTAGTTCAAGATTAATCACACATAAAAAACTTGAGCATACTAACCTTTAGGCATAGGAATTTCATTGACCGTCGTGTTTTCTACGCATGATCGATTGAGATCACCGATTGTCGCGGTAGGATACATCCGGAAAACTTCACGTATGAACCACTCTAAATATTTTATTTCAGATACTCTTCTCAAATAGTCGTCATCCGTTGGTGCCGGAAGACTAGAATCAATTTCGCTTTGAAGCTTTTGTTGAATATCCGGATTATTGATTAAGACGTGCACAGCGTATCCTATCACTATAGGAATAGCGATATATATTGGACCAAAAAAAAGCATTATATTTTCGGCTATTTCATGTGGATTCATGTTCATATTAGCAGTTGAATTTTTTTTATCGTTTTCATTGTCCTAAAATTATTAAAAAAAATAAATGAATGGTATGAAAAAAGAAAAAGAATGAGATAGAAACCAAATTGATTATGCGAACAGTTTTTGACGAGATGTGTGGCTGAAGTCTATGAGCTCTGGATCGTTGAAGAATCTCCATGGATGCCCGAAAAATATTCAAATTGACTATTCTCAAAGTGGAACTAATTAAGTTCAAAGACATTAAGGAATCCAAGAAAATCAAGGACTTCAATGAATCGGAAGAAATCAAGCATGCTTCGAATTCTTTCGGCAATACTTGATTTCGACGGTTTTCCCAAGAACCAGCATCCATGAAATTTAGATATTGCTAAAAGAACGCAATGAATCCTTGGTTACGGGTACATTCGATGTCTCAAAACTTGTGGTTCCCCTGCATTCCTTCGGTATTTCGACTTGATTTGGCTTTGTAAATATTCGATTTTTGATGCTTTTTGAATTCTATAGGCTTCTCAAGGATTCTGGGATTCACAGAATTCAGTCACGGCAAGTAAAAGAAGACGCCACACTGGTAAAAATCTTCGGAGAATAATAAACCATTTTTGAGGGTTTATCAGTGAAAAATCAGTTTATCGAAGTGATCTACCCCTTGATAAACCCTCAGTTTTCTTGAAAAATCCACAAAGGGTATATTATTCGTTGCAAACTCATAAACCCACGGATTTATTCTCTCTTGGTAAATCCTTTTTCTATTGATCAACCGAATCAACCCTGAAATTATGGGTTTCTTATAGGTGATGCTAAACTCTGTATTTGTGGGTTGATTCGGTTGATCAATGGGAAAAGGGTTTATCAAAGGGTAGATCACGTTGATAAGCTGATTTTTTACTGATAAACCTTTTTTGAGGGTTTATTATTCTCTGAAGATTTTTATCAGTGCAGCCACATGCAATTTAGATCTGCTACGGTTTACAGAATAAATTATCTCAATCTATATCAACAATACGGTTGTTTCTAAATCGAATATATAAAAAAAAGATAAGAATTCTTAAATCGAACGTATGATTTGCAACAGATACTCAAGCACTATTGACACATAAAAAAACGCTCCAATCAAACTAGAGAATAAAGAAAACATTTTGAAGACAATTCAGTATCAATGACTTGACATGTTCGTATTTTAAAAAATTATAAGTTTCGTTAATAAGGAAAGAAAAATAAGTGTAACATATGTTTTCAAATGCCTTCTTTTCAATGTTCTCATTCTACATGTTAACATACTTTAATTGGTTCGAATGTAACTGTTCGAACTATTTTGCTTGCGAAATCAGGCCGTTGTATTCCTTTCATATATCGTTCATCACTCCAACGTCTTTCCAGAAGTTCATAAAGAACTGAAAGAAGTTTTCTCATTGGAAATTCTTTCCACTGTAAGGACAATGTATTAGGAAAGAACGTCCTGCATATAGGGGGCAAGACAATATTCTGAAGTTCATACAATCGAGTAAGAATTGTATTTAGTGAGGGAAATAGAAGTCGCCATTGATTAACCCTATACTGGTAAACATCAACATGAAAAATTTCATCAAATAATATTTTCAAATCGTCCAGTTTGGCTGGATTGTCTTCTTGTGAGTTGAAACCATGACAGAAGCCTATAAAAAAGATTACGTAGAGATTTCAAAGTAGGTTGACCTTTATAATTTTAATCTCCTTGAGACACAGAGTGTAACGATGATTTAGGAAGGTAACATGTTCTCATTTATGAATGAGATTGTAAAAGTTGTGAAATAGACTTCAGACTAGACCTTCACCAGTTCCAGGTTTCGGTCAGAACTGATGAACTGTTCGAAAAGTTCTGTTCAGCCAACGGAACTGGCCGAATAGTTCTTCTGAGAGAACTGAACGTAAAGAACTGATTTTTTCCCTTTTTTTTGAATAACTTGAATGGATGGAACAGTTCTTTGGAGCGAACTGAACTATTCGAACAGTTCAGTTCGCTTGAAAGGAACTTTCGACCAGTTCTTTCGTTTATTTGAACTGAGTTCGTGAACGTGAACTAGTGTACCCCTACTTCAGACAAGCACAGAGCTCCCACCTCTTCTGCTTTTAGGAGAAAATTTCTGCTCTTTTTCTGTCCTTTCTGCTTCTTCAAAATCTTGCATGTCTGGATCTTATATGACTTTTTTTTACAGACGAAGAGATTAATTTTGAATGATATTTTCGTTCTCTATTATTGCAAATAGCAAGTCGACCATGCCGACATCAGAACCGACAGGATTCCACTATCGAATTGATCGATTTAGGAATTGATTATTTATAATCATTAATGTTTTCTACTAACTTAGGAGATTCGCCAGTCATGTTTTTTTTTCCTCTATTCGTACTCTATATACTCTTTCTTTATTATGTTATCTGCCGGTCAGCTGATTCATTCACTGTAATAATTATCATTCCGCATTTGTTTGATAAACGTGAGGAGAAACAAGCATAATGAATCATGACTCGAATGATATTACGATAGATGACGAAAATATGAACAGATCAGGGACAGTTGGACAATCAAACAGTATAGAGAATGAGCAATCTGATCTGATGGAAAATACACAATTGAGATAAAACACAATCTGAATAATTCTCTTCGTCTCTTCGACTTCTCTTTTTTCATTCTCTTAGATAAAAAATAAAATCTAATATGGAAGTCTATTACTATCGTACTAAGAAAAGTGCTTAACGAACTCGTTCGAATTAGGGGACGCTTTCCGTTGTTTTTTCTGTGTTTTGACATTCGGCTTTCTGTGGTTTTCTGCTTTTTGAAGGTTAAAATGTGACAGCTCCGAACAAGCACTACTTATTTCCTTGTCTTCCTTATACTTTTATCGAATAATATTATGTAAGATGGCCCAGGAGTTCTGATCGCTTAAGAATTTTAAATAGTTTTACTATGAATCGGACTCTATTTAAACTTTTTTTTATTTGATAGAGGGAAGCATAAAGCCGTTACTATACGAATGAACTTTATAATTATTGCTTGAAAGTATCTTCTTTAACATCAATGCAGAAATTTCGACGTTTTTTTTGCAGTTTCTGGCGTAACATCATGATTTTCAAAAGTTGCCTGAAGTTAGCTTGATAATAGTTTTGATAATAGATCGATCGACCAAGTTGAACTCGCATTATGAACTCCCCGATCTGCTAGTTTGATCTTTCTACACTTTTTAAAGCGAATATCTTCAAGACATAGGTTGAAGATCTTAATGATTTGAAGAAATTGAACTGATAAAAAACGACATCTTTCAATGTATTTCTTAAGAAACTGCAACATGTTTAAACTTTTGTGTTGATGTTAAAAGGAGATACCTCGCGTGCTACTTATAAACTTCGTTCGCCTAAAAAGACACTGTATGGTTTTCTCTATCAAATGGAAAAAATATCTGCTTAAAGTCTGCTTAATATTGGAAGTCTTTAAAATTCTTAAGTGATTAGGACTTTTGAGATATCCAATATAAGAAATATTACTCACAAGCTACACGAAAAAACGTTCCTGTCAATAAATTCTGGATGTCGAAGTCGGTATCATTTTGTTGGAAATCTTCTAAAACTTTCATTTCTTCTTCAATAAGCTGTACCCATTTAGACGACATTTCCTTAATTCCCGTTGCGATTAGATGAGCACTAATTACTCTTTGTCGTCGCCATTGAGATCCTTGAGATGAAAACAAGCCACATTTATCTTTTTGTAATGGATTCAGGAAAGCCGAGAACATATGTTTTGAGAATTTAGAATATTGATTCTCATATACTTGATGAATAAATTCAACATCAGATGTGACAATTGTTGGCACTGAACCTACGTATATACCATAGGTTTTTCCATACTTCGCAGACCAATCTCGAAGCACATGAGAAGGTGATGAACTAAACCAAATATGGTTCATATGACCAAATAAATAATCAAATGGTGGAGTTGGAATCCCAATCCGCTTGAAATAGTGATAGTGTTCTCTTAGAACGAGAACATAATATGTAAAAAGTACCATAAAGATTGCAAGGAGAAGAAGCAGAAGCATTGCTGTAAGGAAACACTATATATGGTGTCAACGTTTAATACATAAGGCGAAATAAGAGTGTGCATTAGAAAGAAAGCGAATTTATATATATTGAAACAGAAAATAAGCATACCTTTCCAGCTGAATGACTTCGTCGATTATAAAAACATACACTGTAAGAAAAATAGGTACTCTACTAATCTTAAAAAGCTTGTCGATATGTCGACAAACATGCAAATCTGCTCAAAGTTTCAGCAAATAATGAAACAACCGGTAAAACCTCTAAAAGATCTTTCCGTGGATTAGGAGGAAGACTAATAACGATAAGACGGAATTCTCATTCCTAATACCAACTATCCTTATTTCCTACAGTTCTGATGGAAATATTGACTCATTTTAACATTCGTAAATCGTAGCTTAACATATAGCTAAAGCAAAACCTTGATTATTATATACCGTTCGATAAAGAAATTCATTGAGCTACAAAACGATATCAAATTATGGAGATAACTACACCGTTTCAAAAGATATCCATTCACCACACTTTTTGCACACTATGAAAAGTCCGAAGGATTCGATACTATATCTAGGTGACATAGACTTATTCTTTATAAGATCTGCATAATTATTCTGGAGTTGGTAGAACCTATTACAGGCTGCAAAATGATACTAAACTACAAGGATAATTATGCTGTGTTTCACATTTTCTTTTTATATTTTCAAAACAATGAAAAGTTGATATATGTGGAGAACTCTTTGTCTAACATGAATTTCATCGCTCAGAAAGTAAACGATTTTTTCGCGGAAATTATACTTATCAATAGCTACAAGACGATGATATGTTACACAGGAAAGTATTAATGTGTGTTCAAGGTTGCTCCAACATTGTCCTTACTCTGTTCAATACTCTCCCTTTCTCGGTCCTGGTCATATTGAATAGCTTCTCCAAAGTGGACAGTCAACTAGGTTCAAAATACTGTTAGCACTCTCAAAAGTCAAAAACAAACTTCTGAAATTCATTTGAAGACTTCAAAAAGCGTGCCACAGAATTCAGTTTTCATTTACATCAAAAGTCACGGTTTCTCTTCCAAAACCTTGTTTTTTCGAACTGCTGATCTAAGCAACTTTACCTTGTCAATCTTCTATGTATTTTAGATTTTCGCATACTGAATTTCCTCAAAACAGAACTATACATATAAATGTGTACGAAATATAGTTTATTAGAATGTCACATACTTTGTAGTTAGAAGACAACTAACGGAAGATATGATAAAAAGAATGATAAGAGATTATAGAAATTGATATCAGTTTGCTTGGACGACAATAGAGGCATGTAGTTCTTTTAAGTGAAGTTAAACTCATAAGCGAGTCATTCATACAGTTAGTTGAAGACGCAACAAGAGAAAATTTTTAAAAAACGGTTAATTTAGATGAATTCCTGTAATCGATGAAAAAAACTTATGCTGATACGATTTCATTTAATCTGACGCAGAAAAGTAGTGTCAGGTATGGTTTAGCAATAGTAATAACAATTCCATAACCGAAGGTTGAAAACCTCCCAGAAATGGATACTTCTATATACTAGACACTTTTTATTGGTCACTTGGCTGTTCACTGTAGAGAGATTCTACTGTATAGGACATTCATTTTAGCGTTTTAAAAGAATTACATTTTATACAATTTTCAATCTACTCTACGCCTACAGCCACCGAAAAAACTAACGTCAACCGAAACCAACTATTTCAGAGCATGCCTAATAGTTAATCATTGATTCACACGAAAAATACTTGGCAGTGTTACGAAAACCGTGACAGGATGGCATTAGTTTCTTGTCTTTTTTGATCAACAAAGAAGTAGTAACAAAAAAAATTCTTTGACAGTTAGAAAGCTCTTTTAAGGTTCTGCAAAATTGACTATATGAGGATTTATTTAGTTAGAAACTCTTACGAGAAATCAAGGTAAGACTGAGGGCACTTGGGAAATATAAGATGCGTGATATTATTCTCTAATATTCTAACCATAGGTGTCTATTATTTAGTTACAAACATTCCATGTCTTTTTATTTTTTCGAACGCTAAATACGTATCTTTTTTCATAGCCATACTAGGTGTATCGACACTTATTCGATTGCACGTTCAGATTTCAGTATCGAAGAAAGTATTAAGGCATAGAAAACTCATTACATATAGAAGACATCATTCAGAATCTGAACGATTAATTCGACGAGATTGCAAAGTAATTCCACAACCGTTGTGCATTATTACATCAATAAAAGTATGATATTTCTAACTAAATAATATACAATTATGGCTAAGATAGTATACAATGATTATACCGTATGCATTTGTATATTTTCATATTCTGCATGTTTTAAGAAAATAAGCTGTTCATTAATCGAGAAAAGTATTTTTGAGGAGTCTGAAACTGAGATCGTCTGTGTTGCTTCTGAATACATTTTTGGGAAAGCAATTGATGATTGGAATGTTTATATAAATGAATTTGTAGAGAACTCCATTAGCTATCTGAATATAAAATTATCTTTGGTAGAATATATTGTCACAGTAATAAGATGTCGAAGATACCGAGTACAGATTTTTTTTCACACGGATATATTTGTGATGTAGATACAAGACTGAATGACAATCATGAGAAGAAATCATCGATATATTGAAATGTTCAATTTATTAGGATGATCAATCAGAAACCTTCCCGTATTAGAAGACCTTTTTCAGAAAATGCTTAGAGAAGACTGTGCATATTTTAACTTGAATCCTATCAAAAATTGAATTTAATTTAGTAAATATATTAAAAGACTTCGGAATCTATTATGAGCAGAATGGTTTGGCTTCGTAGATCTACAAAATATTCTAACTTGATCAAATGGTGTAGTTTTAAAATGACGACTTCAAAACAGCTTTTTCGAATATTATAGTTTTTGCTGCTTTTTGTTACGACTTTCATCCGAATATATCGAAATTGAAGCAATTTTTCAATATACAGTATATTCAAGTTTCCACCTAACGTGTACCTATCAACACTGAAGAAATCACATTTAGTAAAAACAAATTTTTATTCAAGTATGCATATTATTCTACTGCGAAGTATATGTCAGTGATGAAGACGCGAGTGTTTCTTTTCATCCTCCAGTCATTCATTCTCCAGTCATTCATCCTCCAGTCATTCATTCTCCAGTCATTCATTCTCCAGTCATTCATCCTCCAGTCATTCATTCTCCAGTCATTCATCCTCCAGTCATTCATCCTCCAGTCATTCATTCATGCTTCACTGGTTTTTCTTTTTCTCCTACCAAGAAAAATGTTTCATGCGTCACACCAACGCAGTATAGTACGGTCATTCTCACATTATTATACAAGGATACCTAATAATACAACGATGAATTATAATCTTCAACATTAAATGCACATATCAACAGACAGGTTAGTCCAGTTACGAATATTCCGGTTCGATTTCAATCAAAAATGCAAGGAGAATAATGGAAAAGCAATTGATATGACTTATTTCTTCAACTACGTTTTTCTCAAATAGTGGCTGAAATTATACAGCAATTCTAAATCGTGATATACAGAGGACGGGGACAAACAAGAATATAAGTCGACTCATTTTTCGATTTGCAGAAGAAACGTACCAAGTAATGCAGAGCTTTGACGACGATCCTTTTAATGCTAGATTTAAACACTTTTGGGCGGCATTGAATGGTCTTATACAAAGACCATTGACGTACAGTTTTTTGTAGTAGTTATCTCGGTGTCATGGTTGATGCATCGAGAAAATATTTGAATGATAAAACTCTCCCTATACAGATCAATCGAACTTTTCACGATCTACTAAGATTATGCATTTCTCTTTATACTATAGTAATGTTCAAGCATTTCTTTAGAGCTCTGTATCCTGTGGAAAGCTCAATCGATCTGTATAGGGAGAGTTCTTATCATTCAAATACTTTCTCGATGCATCAATTATGACACCGAGAGAGAGGTGCGTGAATATGGATACAAGATGTATTGACAAAAACTAATAAAAAAAAATGTAGTAGGATAAGATAATACATGCCGATACATGTCAGTACATGCCAATATATATTGTATTTGTATTCACGCAGCTATGGAATCCATGAAGTATGAAATATGAGTTTAGGATCGCGTCAGTAGTGTATTTCTACGTGATGGAAAAACGGCCTTTACATTTAAGTAAGAGAAACGGTAAGCAGCCACGAGTCAGAAGTGGCGGACCGGAGGGACGCCGACGACTGACGAGGAGCTGCGCATACTAAGAACATCGAAGTGTTGTCGATTTTATATTATTTCTGACCTCTCAGCAGTTATCAATAGAAATTTAACGCTTAAATTATATTGCACTATGACGGACTTGTGTTTCGTTCACTTCTATTTTCTTACGCTCACACATTCACTCGGGGGTTAATTGAATCGATTCTCGATGAACGCTACTTGTTTTTTGTAAAATGTGAAGTGCTTTCGTGAATTATTATAGCTACAGATGTATCTTAGTAAGCTACAGTAATTCCGATGAATTTTTTCTATTATTTGACGACTTTCAATGCAGTTTGACATCATCGAACGAATTTAGTTTAGGATCCACTTTTTTCCACATTGGTTTTTATCGTGGTCCATATGAAACTTGAACCATTGTATACTATCCAATGGTGAATGCTATGATCTAAAAAATGATAGTAAAACATAGAAGTAAATATATTGCACCGAAAAGTTCCCCCTTTCTACACCTTCAAAAATAATGAAAAAGTCTATATGCTAAGAACTATCAACAAGACACGCACTTATCTCCCATAAAGTAAACATGATCTTTTCGATGGGATTAAATTTATCAAACACTACAAAATTACTAATGTACTATGCGAGGGAACCTTGTATAATTAAGATTTCTCCAACATTCTTCCTTATTTTCAGAAATTTTATTCGCACTATCTTACTCCAAGATAATCTCCATCCACCCTCAAGATCCTCAGTCATCTCATAAAGATATGTATTAGACAATATTCGTATTCCATCCTCAAACGACCCAAATGAAAATTAACAATTACCAGTGACACTTAGCAAATACAACCATTTCTCTCCTATGTCTCTTTAAAAATTATTCTTTTTTTTCTTCACATAAAATATGTTTCCTTACTAAACTACTTTATCATCCAGGACGAGCCTTAATACATCAATGATCAAACTGACCTTCTTCTGGTTGCACACGACCTTTCACAAAAAAACAAATACAAGCATTCTCCTTTCCAAGCACCTTGCCCAATCGATCGTATACAACTGCCTTATCACAACATGAAACCATAAAAGAAAAATCCGGTAGCTTATTCTATAACCTAATCAACACAACTAACCTTCAAAGTCCCGCAACATGCAGCGGGGTGGCATAGCAACAGGCAGCCGTGTCATATCTTCTCTCCTATCTTAATCAACACAACTAACCATCAAAGTCCCACAACATGCAGTGGGGTGGCATAGCAACAGGCAGCCGTGTCATATCTTCTCTCCTATCTTAATCAACACAGCTAACCATCAAAGTCCCACAACATGCAGTGGGGTGGCATAGCAACAGGCAGCCGTGTCATATCTTCTCTCCTATCTTAATCAACACAGCTAACCATCAAAGTCCCACAACATGCAGTGGGGTGGCATAGCAACAGGCAGCCGTGTCATATCTTCTCTCCTATCTTAATCAACACAGCTAACCATCAAAGTCCCACAACATGCAGTGGGGTGGCATAGCAACAGGCAGCCGTGTCATATCTTCTCTCCTATCTTAATCAACACAGCTAACCATCAAAGTCCCACAACATGCAGTGGGGTGGCATAGCAACAGGCAGCCGTGTCATATCTTCTCTCCTATCTTAATCAACACAGCTAACCATCAAAGTCCCACAACATGCAGTGGGGTGGCATAGCAACAGGCAGCCGTGTCATATCTTCTCTCCTATCTTAATCAACACAGCTAACCATCAAAGTCCCACAACATGCAGTGGGGTGGCATAGCAACAGGCAGCCGTGTCATATCTTCTATTCTATCTTAATCAACACAACTAACCATCAAAGTCCCGCAACATGCAGCGGGGTGGCATAGCAACAGGCAGCCGTGTCATATCTTCTCTCCTATCTTAATCAACGCAACTAACCATCAAAGTCCCGCAACATATAGCGGGGTGGCATAGCAACAGGCAGCTGTGTCATATCTTCTATCCTATCTTAATCAACACAACTAACCATCAAAGTCCCACAACATGCAGTGGGGTGGCATAGCAACAGGCAGCCGTGTCATATCTTCTCTCCTATCTTAATCAACACAACTAACCATCAAAGTCCCGCAACATGCAGCGGGGTGGCATAGCGACATGCAGTCATGCCATGCGTGTGCCATATGTCATGTTAGTTATTTTTTGTCACGTCTGTTGTATGTTAGATTGTCGTTCTTTTTCATGTATCTCGGTATATTGAACGTTTTGTATGTGCAGTTGTTATTATGGTGGTTATGTGTGTTCCAATCGCTTCTGTGTTAACTCAGGAAGTTAAAATCTGTGAGAGATTGTGTGAGATGTATTTTGGCATTGCGTTTGTTGTTTGAAGACGTAGTTTTGCAAGTTGGTTACAATTTATTTGAGAGAATAGTGTGTCTACGCTGTGGTGGTGGGAGATAAATACAATGAAAGAGGAGGTTGAATGTGTCGAGAAGAATGTCTTTGAAATAACAGGTAAGTGTATATAAACCGAGATATATCGCGTTTTTGCGAGGATGTGGCGCAGAGATGGACAAGTCGCGACTTTTCCAAGTCACAAGTCACAAGTCAATGGCTTGCATGCAAAAAAACTTTAATTTTTTTAAATTTGAAGTAGTGCTAATTTATTTTTGAAAAATTATATCAATTGTTTATTGCATTTCAATATAGTCAACATTTGTAAAGTCTTTCGAGACATTTTTGCACGATATTGTCTAAAGATAAAGCCGTTTTGACTGAAGATTCGTTCAACAGCGAAAGAGGTTACAAGAACTGTTAATGTCTTTTTAGCAAGTTTATGTAAAGATTTGTACTTGTTGGAATAATTGAGAAGAACCCTAGTCGAACTTCTTGTAAGCAAGATCTTGGTCAAGATCTTGAATGCAGAAATGTGAACAAATCTTGACAATTTAGGTACAGACTTATTATATCTTAATAAGACATTTACGATCTTGAACCTAATATCTTGACTTTGATGATCGCTTCTACTAATTTGAGGCACAGAATATCATTGGTTCAGCTGTTTCAATAATATTATTTGGTGTAGAATCGCAAACTAAAGCAGGTGATAACACAGAAATTTCAGTAATATCATGCGCATAATCAGGATCAATCTGTAAAATTCAACCGGCTTGTCCACGTAACGCGACACTTCGCTGATCAAGTTTTTTTCCAGCATTTTTTGGCTGAAATAGACAAAATACATTATGGAAAGTTAATTTTTTTACGCTATTCACAAATTTTACATCTTTTCT
>Ga0209935_1001440_pt1 | contig 37529 bp, 25 predicted proteins | sample ThiBio_1000_plan_2_FD_183958 | JGI IMG/M metagenome (GOLD analysis project Ga0209935, IMG submission 183958) | Wastewater bioreactor microbial communities from Cape Town, South Africa - Thiocy_cont_1000_plan (SPAdes) | ecosystem: Engineered > Bioreactor > Thiocyanate-remediating >...
ACAAAACCAGGGAAGTGAGGGCAGAGAGATTACCACTAGCAAGAGCCTGTGCTCCGGCAGCTCCTATGCTGTTGGATCCCAAATCCAGGGAAGTGAGGGCAGAGAGATTACCACTAGCAAGAGCCTGTGCTCCGGCAGCTCCTATGCTGTTGTTATACAAAACCAGGGAAGTGAGGGCAGAGAGATTACCACTAGCAAGAACCTGTGCTCCGGCAGCTCCTATGCTGTTGTTATACAAAACCAGGGAAGTGAGGGCAGAGAGATTACCACTAGCAAGGGCGTGCGCTCCGGCAGCTCCAATACTGTTGAATCCCAAAACCAGGGAAGTGAGGGCAGAGAGATTACCACTAGCAAGGGCCTGCGCTCCGGCATCTCCAATGCTGTTGTATCCCAAAACTAGGGAAGTGAGGGCAGCCAGATTGCCACTCGCAAGGGCCTGCGCTCCGGCAGCTCCTATGCTGTTGTATCCCAAAACCAGGGAAGTGAGGGCAGCCAGATTGCCACTCGCAAGGGCCTGCGCTCCGGCATCTCTAATCCTGTTGGATTCCAAATTCAAATGCTTAATTCTCGTAGATTGAGAGAGAATAAGCATCTCTTGATCTTTCAATTGACATTCTCTAAGAATCAGCGAGGTGAAAGGAACTTGTAGCAGTACCTGACAATCTTTTTTGTCTAAATCCTTTCTTGATAAGTCTAGTGTTTTCTCGTCTTCTGCCATAAAAGCAGCAGCTCTCCAAGCATGGCAAACCAAAGAAGCTCTATGAAAGTTTTTCTGATCCAAAAAAGACAAAATATACGCTTGAAGCTCTATGGGAAGACTAGAAAACCCTGTCTGTGTTTGCCGCACTAATTCTGTATTCTCTTGCTGATCCAGAGTCATCGTTTCACGCTGAATCTCTCCTTGTGCTGGCTGATAATCAACAGAATTAGTGGTAGGAGCCAACCGGTCGCAGTTGGTGAATAGAAGTATACTTAATAACAGTTCGACGATTATTCTCTTATGTGTATTGATATAACTTCCTCTATATTTAGACATATTAGTATTATTTTATTATTGTTTCTTTATTATAAACATATCAACCGTTAAACTACTATTATTTCTTTATAGGACAATCTAAGAATTTTTTCATTCGCTCAGTAAAAATTTAAAAACCTGCAAGTGAGTTAACTCTGGTTTATCCGCGGAGATCTGTGTTTGCAACCACCATATTTATTTACAAAAGAGGATTAACAAAAGAGCTATTGCTAAATTAATTGAATATTCTCCTTCCACTTTATATCTATGGCTTAAAAGAAGAAAGTTTACAGCACTTTGATTCCAAACCGTACCTTTTCGCAGACATGTTGCTGATACCCCTAATACACTTTCTTTGTCACTGCTCATCAAAAGACGTTCATACAGATGACTATAAATTTGTCGTTCTAGTTGACGTACCGTCCAATTATTCTTGATCGTTTCTGCGATATAAAACTCTATTTTATCCTGATTATCAATTCTTAATAACACCTTGTACTGGCTCCAACTCAATTGTGAATACAGTGTATTCACAATTGGAAATGTGCAGTAAAGTTGTCTAGATAGATACATTTGCCTGGAAGAAAAACCACTTCCAAATTCTGGTTGTAGCTGCTCTGAAAGGTATTTGATAAGATAAGTTCCATAATCTGCCCGCTCTTTTCCTTCTTGTTCCGCTTCAAAAATCCGCTTCCCAATATGCCAATACATCAAAGTACGCTGATGGTCAACGGCACGAATGGCATTGTCTTTTGATTGGGTAATGATAGACTTAATATCTGATATAACGGATTGGTTTATAAGCATTGTTTGAGATTGGTAATTTTATTCAAATGATAAATGTACAAAAACCTAATGTAGTAGGCATAATTTTTAGGTAAAGGGGTTCTAAGCGTAAACCTCTATTTTTTCCGAATGAAGTTGTAAGCGCAAACCGCATAAATTTCTGTACGAATGCCCCCACTGGTCCTAATCCAGAGTTACATTAAGCAGCCAACAGGCTATTGAGGACTTTTTTAAAGCACATTTACCACCACTGGTATGTTGCTGATACTCCTATTAACTTAGTTAATTAAATCTTTATAATTCTTAAGATAACTGGCAAGTTCATAAACGTGTATTTTATCTGATAAAGGGTAATCCTTATTACCTGGATAAATAATAAACAACCTATCTAATTTTAAATCTTCGATAGCTGTTTTCATAGAGGGGGTTATTCTAGGAGCATCAGCATATTTAAATTCTATACCTATTAAATTATTTCTAGTTCTGTAAAACAGATCTATTTCAGCTCCGTTACTTGTGCGCCAAAAAAAGAATCTAGTGCTATCAAGGTCTGAATTTTTAATTATCTCTTCCATGGCAAATCCTTCCCAGAGAGAGCCTAGCTTTGAATGGCGTTCTATATCTTTATAAGACTGTAAGTTTAATAATGTGTGTAAGATTCCGCTATCCTTAAAATATATCTTTGGAGCTTTAACTTGCCTTTTATTAATATTGGCAACCCAAGGTTGCAAAGTTCGAATCATAAATGTCCCTTCTAAGATATCTATATATTTCTTAACTGTGTGGTCGGTTATACCTAGTGACCTTCCTATCTCGCTAGCATTTAATAATTGCCCATGATAACCTGTTAGCATCATCCAGAATCTATATAGTTGTCCAGCAGGTATTCTAAAACCTAAACTAGGTATATCACGCTCTAAAAATGTTTTTATATAATTGCTTCTCCAAATAAAACTCTCTTCTTCGCTCTGAGACAGATAAGATCTAGGAAAGCCTCCTCTTATCCATAATTTATGACTATCATGGACTTCCGTTATAGAAAAAGGTGGTAATTCTATATAACCAATTCTCCCAGCAAGTGTTTCCGAAGATTGCTGAAGTAACTGATCAGAAGCACTTCCTAAAATCAAATAAAGCTGCTTTCCTTTAGTTTTATCTACTAGAACCCTTAAAAGTGGAAATAGCTCTGGTCTTCTTTGAATCTCATCTATAACAATAAGACCTTCTAACTTCTCTAGGGAAAGCTTAGGTTCCTCTAACCTTGCTAAATCTTGTGGATCTTCTAAATCGTACCAGTGGATAGCGGGAAATTTACTAGCAGCTATAAACTGTTCAGCTAAGGTGGTCTTACCAGATTGCCTAGGACCTACTAAAGCACAGACAGGTTGCACTCGGAGCTGCTTCTCTATTTCTAATATATATTTTTCTCTTATCAAAACACCATGTATTTTCGTACTACGTATACGAATTTACATATAAATATGATGGAAACAATAAGCTCATAGATTATTTCTTGACACTTTAAACAAATTTTATATTGGGTAACGCAAAGGAAATTTTAGGCTACCACAAACTATTTTAGACCCTTAACGTGCTTTATAGGGTTATGGCGCATATTTGGACCAAACTGGCAATGGACTCTCTAAACTGCTTTGAATGAACTAAAGACTAATCAGCTAAGAACTAACAACTAAACCGTAGGATATTTTCCGTTTCCCAGCGTCATCCCAATAAGGCAATAGCCATGCAGTATACCTAACAGCCATTAAAGCCGCCGACAATGGAAATATTGATCCTTTGCTGAAATTCGCAAGACCATAAAAAGGGATTTTAAGTAATAGACCTTCTGCGAAAACTGACCCACCGCTACCCTGCTTCTACCCCCCTTATGAATCCATTTTACTAATTTTTGTAAAAAAATTAAATTTTATTTGCGTAAGCAGTTACTTACATACAATTAATAAAGAATATGAGAAGAGATATATTTCAAGCCATAGCAGATCCAACCAGGCGAGACATTATCTGTCTCATTATCGACAAAAAGCTCAATTTAAATTCCATAGCTGCGAATTTTAAAATGAGTAGACCTACTATTTCTCAGCATATAAAGATTCTCACAGAATGTGGTATTGTCATTATTAATCAACAAGGTAGGGAACGGTACTGTCAGATTCAACCAAACAAACTGAAGGAAATAGCAGACTGGTTAGAACCTTTTAGAAAAATGTGGGAGACAAGGTTCGACAAATTAGATAGTATATTAATTGAATTACAAAATAACAAAAACGACAAAAAGCCATGACAAATAAAAAGCAAATACAAATTATAGCCGAACCAGGCAAACAGGAACTATTTATAGTAGGGGTATCAGCAACATTCTTGCGATTAGATACGGTCTTGATTTTTTTCCTTATTCTGTTGAAATTTAGCTACTTTTATCTGATAAGATACCATTGTTTGAGGGTCGAATTAAAAAAACAAGTGTATGAAAAAAGTTCATTTTGCCAGTCAAATAGAGAGTTTGTAATTCTTCGGTTTCGAAAGCGTACCTTTTCGCAGATATGTTGCTGATACCCCTGATTGGTACAAATCTATTGTGGTAAGCTCTCCTTATCAGGGTATCTATGTAGAAGGTGGTGCAGGGGCTGGTAAATCACAGTCTGTTGTAGAACCTTTTATCTACCAAGTGGTTGAACAAGACTTTGCAGGATTTTTATATGACTTTAAAGGTAATCCTCCTACGCTTTCTAGTACCCTCTATGGAGCAATTTTAAAATATAAGCCTGGGATACACTTTGCTCACATCAATCTTGCTAACCCAACCATCTCACATCGTTGTAATCCTTTAGACCCGGACTATCTGCCTTCTAAACTTCATGCTCAAGAATATGCTAGTGTTATCCTCAAAAATCTCAACCGAGAATGGGCTACCAAACTGGATTTTTGGGCAGAGAATGCCATTGCCTATTTATCAGCGATCATCTGGTATTTGAGGGTACATTACCCTTTGTTCTGTTCTTTGCCTCATGCTATGCTGCTAGCCCTCGAACCCCCCGAAAAGAGCTTAAGCCTGCTTGAGCAAGATGAAGAAGTGAAGCGCATGATAGGTCCTATCAGCGTGGTGCAGCAACAACAAGCTAACAAACAGTTGGCTAGTGTCTTTTCTTCGTTGCAGCTCCCGCTCAATAAGCTTTACACCAAAGAGCTTTTTTGGTTGCTCTCGAGCCACCCAGGGGATGATGGACATGTACATTTAGATGTCAGTGATCCTATGCGTCCTACGTTCTTGTCTGTAGGAAATGATCCCCATTTAGGTGCTAGTTTTACTCCTATCATTGCTTTGCTCGCTACGGTTTGCATGCAACACATGAATCAGCAGGGTAAACATAAATCCGTGTTTATCTTGGATGAAGCGCCTACGTTATTCATTCCAGGGCTCGAGCATCTTCCTGCGACTGCTAGGTCAAACAATGTTTCTACCATGTTATGTGTACAGGACTTTGCGCAGCTATCAAACTTATATGGCTCAAGGCTAGCAGAAGTTATGAGAAATACCTTAGGCAATCAGTTCTTTGGGATGAGTGGCAACCTTTCTACGGGTGAATACGTAGCTAAAATGGCAGGAGATTATATGGGGGTCAGGTGGTCTTATACAGATTCATCGGAAAGCAAATCAGATACAGCCTCCTTAGGCAAAGAGCCTTATCTCACCGCGCATCAAGTGGCTACGCAGCCTCCTGGCCATTTTATCGTTAAGGTAGCTGGGAAGAAGCCTCAATTCTTTTCTACGCAACTAAGATCCTCTGATTTAGCTGCAAAATCTATCCCACTACGTATAGAACGCTCTAAACTTAATGGGTTGATCGAGGAAAATTGGAAGCGGATTCACCAAGAGGTAGAGAAAATTCTTGAGTGAGGGTAATGGAAAAAGGAAATGGCCTTCCCATATAAAAAGATATCAGAGTTTAATAAAAAATAATTAATTATTTTTTATTATTATTGATTATTATTCAAGATAATCAATAATTTATTATATTTGGCTTCTAACTAAGAATTATGCATGTAATAGCTATTGCTAATAATAAAGGAGGAGTAGGAAAGACCACTTCTACTCAAAATATAGGGGCTGCCATAGCTACTTTTGCCAACAAGAAAACTTTGCTTATTGACTTAGATCCTCAAGCAAGTCTAAGTAAGAGCTTTGGTATTTATTTAGAGCCTCATAAGATGCATGCTGGAACTTTTTTACTAGGAAAATGTGATTTAAAAGATGCGATCATTACATACAATAATAGCAACTTGGATATCCTACCTACTTCCATGGAGTTAGTACAAAATAAAGAAGAGATAAAAAAAACTAATAATTTCCCTTTTAACTTACTTCATGCTTTAGAAAAATATAAAACTAGTTATGATTTTGTGATAGTAGATTGTCCTCCTGGCGTAGGAACCTTAACTACTATAGCGCTTACGGCCTGCTCTCGATATTATGTACCCTTGCAAGCAGAATATTTTAGTTATGAAGGGCTTAGAGATTTTATAAGTTATACTGGTAAAATAAGTTCTATCAATCCAAATATTAAGCTAGGTGGAGTCTTTGCTACAAGGTTTAATCCACATAGCAGAAAGAATTTTAGCAGGAACCTCATTCAAGCTGTAAAAGAACAGCTAGGAAATCGATTTTTGCAAACCTACATTCGAGATAATATAGCGCTTTCTGAAGCACAAGCAAAGAAGCTTACTATTTTTGATTATGATAAAAAATCAAATGGAGCACAAGATTATTATAACCTAACTAAAGAAATTCTTTATGGAGAAAAATTTTGACTTTATACCTTTACCAGAGCTGAAAGAGCAAGAGTTGGCTCAACCTATAAAAGTAATTAGTCCTGTAAAAACTATAAGGCTGCATGTTGATGTTCCTTTTGAAATAGCAGAGAAAGTAAGAGATCATGTATATGCAAGAACCAAGGATACACAAAACAATCTTATATTACATGCAATTCAAGAATTCTTAGAAAGAAACCCTGTAGAAAGTAGACCGGAAACTGAAAAGAGCAAAAATAGGGCTGGAAGAAAAAGAAAATTAAAATTATAGGCTTAATTATGAAAAATCAGCTTCTAAATGGTATTATTAAAAATATTTGATTATTTTTAATAATAATTAATTATATTCGATTCAAAATTAATAGAGTATAACCACAAAATCATGCATATACAAGTTAAAAATGCACATGCTATTACTATCAAGGAGGCAGAAGACATATATACTATTATGCAACAGATCATCAAGCGCGAGCATAAAATAGACCGTACCAAGGAACACTTTTGGACCATTAGTCTAAACATCGCGCAGAAGATTCTGGCCATAGAACTAGTCAGTATGGGTAGCAGTACCGCTACTGTAGTAGAACCTACGGAAGTATTTAGCTTACCACTGCAAAAAAAGCTTTTGGTATTATTCTCATTCACAATCATCCCTCCGGAAGCTTAATTCCTTCTGAAAATGACAAAGATATAACCGATCGATTGATTCAAGTTGGTAAAATCATGAAGACGCCTGTATTAGACCATCTAATCATTACTGAGCGTAGCTACTATAGCTTTAAGTCATCAGGTCTGCTTGAAATGCTAGAAAATAGTAATAAATACGTTGTACCTTATGACTTAGAAAAACAGCATCACGAGGAAATGGAAGAAGAAATTAAAAGGGTAGAGCAAGAGAGTAAGAAAAAAATTAAGGATAGTTTGAAAAAAGGTGAAGAAAAGGGCATAAAAAAAGGAATAGAACAAATTGCTAAGCAAATGTTAGATAAAGGCTATTCTTCAAAAGAAGTAGAAGAACTAACAGGACTTAGCCAACAAAGCGTTATTTTGCTAGTAGAAAAAAATAAACTTAGTAACAAATAAAATAACGTCCTTGCAAGTATAAATATGAGTTTAAAAACACCACAACTCCATGATGCCCTTATACCCCGCTCATTATTTCACTAAAATCTACTATACGAAAATAGTTACTATTTATTACACTATCATTTACACCGTTTATATGTATGAGTACCGGAATTACGCTGTAGCCCTTAGGCCTAAGAAGACGCCTTATTTTCTCTTGCATTTCGCTCATCACACCAATACCAACCTCGTTCCTTGAAAACTTAATTTCACATGCATATAGTATATTGGATTTCAACTTGATCAAGTAATCTATCTGACAGCCCTTAGACCTTAACTGTGGTCTCTGAAAATATGGATGGTCACTTGCCACATCTTCCATGCTTATGTTTAATTTCTTTATAATGACTTTTTTGTTAGCTAGCACCAAATTTTCAAACTGTAAGCCCATTATTGAGTCAAAGGCCGGCATGGTAGATAATGCCTTGTTATTGAAATTGCCGTTTTCTATTTCTTTTTTGCTCGGCTCTATGTATTCAAGATAAAATCTTAAATAATTGTCGCTCAGTCTATAATAACTCAATCTTGGCTTGGTTTTGCCAGTAATATTCCAAACATAATCGCGCTTAAAAAAGCCTGACATAACTAAATCGGACATATATCCACTCAGATAGCCACTTTTTTGTAGGTGAATTGCTTTTACAATATCATTAAGTTCTTTTCTTCCATGCACAAGCGCGCGTGCTATTTTTTCATACAGTTCACTTCGATGTCCGAATATATCTGAAAATATATCTTTGAATTCACGAAATAATATGCCACCACGTTTGAAACATAAATCTTTGATATTTTCATCGGCTAATTTATTGCCTTTGATTTCTTCTAGATATCTAGGTACCCCTCCAGTTACTCCAAGTATCTTGCATCTTTCGTATGGAGAGTTGCAAAAGCCCACTTGATCCAAAAACTGTGTGGATTCGCTGATTGATAACTCTTCTAAATCCAAAACCAGCGAGAATCTACCCATAAATCCTGTGGACCCCAGTATGTTTTTTTCAATCCATGCTGACACAGAACCACATAAAACCATAATAAGCTCTGGATTCTTCTTAAATTCCAAATCCCATGCATTTTTAAGCTTTCCCAAAAAGGTAGGGTCTTTTGATCCCATCCACGAAATTTCATCAAATAGTATGACAATTTTTCCCTTTTTAGTTTCCTTAGCTAGGTAAGAAAACATATTACCCCAATCATCTGCCTTAATTTGATGCAAACCTAAATTCACCGACATTTGCCTTGAAAATTCTTCTTTCTCAGTATCAGCAGTTGTGGTACTTGATGGAACTAAGCCAGAGAATGGTAAAAACCTACAGTTTTTACGCTGCCTTGCAAACTCTTCTATCAATCTGCTTTTGCCTATCCTTCTTCGGCCGCGCAAAGCCACTAGACTCGATGTTTTCTTATGAGTTAAGTCATGTAAACTCGCTAGCTCTTCTTTTCTGCCTATAAATGGTAAATTTGACATAAAAATCTTATCTGTTATCACATAATCAACAAATATAGATTAAGTGATATTTTTTTGCAAGATATTTATTATCATATAATCAACAAATTTAGATTAGGTGATGCTATTTGTGGTAGCAGCAACATTTTCCCGAAAAGATACGTTTTTGGAACTAAAGAACTTCAAACCTTATATTTAGCGGACAAAATGAACTTTTTCATCCACTAGTTTTTCAATTCGGCTCTCAAACACTGGTATCTTATTAACTAAATGTAGTTAAATTTCAAGCAGAATAATGGGAATGAACTCAAGACTGTACCTAATTACAAGAATGTTGCTGATGCCCTTATTAATCCCTTAAATATTTCCCTCATCTATTAAAACTTCAAAACTAGTTGCAAGTTAAGCTGCTGACCAGTTCAGTCGCTACGCTCCTTACCTTAGCCTGATTAGCAAGGCCATACATTTTCGCCTATAAAAAAATCTCCACCTTCACGATGTTCAGGTAGTATTTTTTTATACCCACCCTTAAGCCTTGCTAAAAAGGCTTCATCAGCTTGTTAAAGCATCAAGTTTTTTGTTTCACTTTAAAATTTAACAAGCTATGGAAAAAAAATATGATTGCACGGTTTATACATATGATCAAGATGGTAGGTGCTTACTTTTACAAGATCTTATAGAAGATGTAGCAGCGTATATTAAAAAGTTAGATGTAACCCATTCTAATTGGGCTGAAATGGAACTTTTCTTTCCATCTAGCACATTAGCCGTATTTATGGGAAATGATGACAGCCAATTTATTGGCAAAGTAGTTAATCCTAGAAGTAAGTATATCGTTATAACAGAGAAGAGAGGTAATTATCTCTTAATTTAGCAATAGCCATTTTATTTATTAATCTCCTTTTTTCATGGTTGTCAATTAAACGAGCGTTTATGAAACTAGTTATTTTGCTGCAAATATAATCTAAGAGCTGTCACTTTACCCGTAAATTAGTGTATGTCAACTGAAAGCTAATTTAATAGCTTATGAGCATTGCAACATCTAATTTCTTTCCCTATTGAAATTATTTATCTCATCCAATACTTGGAAATTTTCCAGCTATCAACTATTATAAGCTCACCATTTTTAATTACTATAAATAAATATGACTAGAAAATATAATTTCAATCATCGGCTAGTAGCTTGTGTATTGTTTATTAGTTTATTCTTACAAAGTTGTGGTGGTTTTCAAAACCAGATTGTTCCTCAAGAAAAAAAACAACTAAGCAGAACAATAGAACCAGCAAACAAAACCTTAAGATCAAGTAAAGACATTGATATAAAACCGTTAATAGATAAAGAACTTATAGCAGAAGGAAGCAATTTAATTACTTTCTACGAGCAAGATGGAAGATTACAAGCAGATATAAGGGTTGATGAAAAACAACCAACACCTAATTATAAAGGGTTGCCTGTAGCAATAGAAGAAGGCACAGATTTAGCGGGGTTCCTACGTTTGGATCGAAAAACACAACAACGTCGTATTCAATTCAAATCTCCTCAGAATTGTCAGCCAGGACATATATCCATACTTAAAAAAGGAAGAGTTCTAGGAGGGATGATGGGAGGAGGGAGTCAACAAGGAGACAAAGATCAACATACAAGCTCTACGTTATTAAAAGGTAAGGAGACAATTTTAGCTATTATAGCTTTGTTGGATAACATTAGAAATAAAAAAATAAAAGAAATCCTGTTGGCTGCCTTTGAAGAAAAACATGATGAGGTTTCTTCACATTTAACAGCTATTCGTGAAGCAGTAAACCGAGCTTCATCAATATTAAACAAAATAAATAATGAAGTAGACAACGGCTATTTTAACGATCTTATTGAGATATTATTTGGATTTAAGTGTGAAGATGTATCTGTTGCTTTATCACTTGATGGTGCACAACCCATCAGTTTAGAGTATAACCTAATACCTGTAATACCTGCAATTGCCAGAGCTGACTCATCGGAAGAGGTAAATAATATTCTCCAACAACGCTTAGCTTGGAAAATAGAAGAAGCTCAAGGAAAGGAAGCAAAAGAAAGGCAAGTAAAGAAAATAGAAGAAGCTCTTTTTGAACGTGAAGATAGGAAAAATATTGTAAATAAAGGAGATGAAGGCCAAGAGGAAGAAAAATATATTAAGCTTCAAAGTCAATTCGTAAGAGGAAAAAAGGCATATAAAGAATTTAAAAAAGGAGAAAATTCAAACTTAGTAATAGCAATAAGTCGTCTAGCTAAATCGGCGGCAAGAGGTTATCCCAAAGCCATAAATTTCTTAAAAAAGATTAATAAGGAGAAAAGTGTATATGACTTAAATCAAGAAGGTCCTACTAGTGTATCCCTAAAAATAGCAATAAAACGTTTAGCCAAAGCAGCAGCAAGATCCTGCCGACCAGCGATTGCTTTATTAAAGCGGATCAAAATAATGTATCCTAACTTGGTACAACAGGATACTAGCAATCGATATCAAACTTTAATAGAAGACGGGCAAGAAGTATTTGATAAAAAAGTCCAGAATCAGCAAGTAACTGATGAAGAAAAAAGTGCAAACTCTAAGATCGATCTTAAGGTTAAACACAAGGAACAGGACTTACATAAGTTATATTCAATTTATCAAATTATTAATTCGCTTGAAAAAGATGAGATTAATCTCAGGGATGCATTGTTGGATATAGGTCAACTGTGTGGGGGAAGATATAGAATATTTCGTAATGATACGCACGATCCTGAAAAATTTTATATTAGAAACAGATATGGGTATTTTTCAAGGGGTCGTAAAAATCAAGAAGATAACAATATCAATGGAATTTTTTTTGAAAGGTTACATCAATTTAGTGTAATCTTAAATATTACAGATTTTGAAATTCCATTTGAAAAAGAGGAAGGTTTGCGTATTGATCTTAAATCTTTGCAGCATAAAATTGTTTACATTTTACATCAGGAGCAAGAATATTTAGAAAATAAAGAGATTCTAGATATAGTTGGAGAGCCTACTTTAGTTCCAGAAGGCATACTTCTTAATACACTACCCCAATTAGCGTATGAACAGTATGAAGATAAAGCCTTTGAGAAAATTAAAATAGAATTATCTAGACTTAATATATCAGACTTAGATACAAGGGAAGGTAGATATATTTTTGCAAGAAAATTTCTAATTGCAGGTGAGCTATGTAGTGAGCTGCTTGAAGATGAGGAGTTATCTAAAATAAAATATTCGAAAAACTTTTTTGAATTTTTAGACTTATGTAGACAATTAAGGAACACCGTTTATAAAAAAGGATGTTATCGAATAATTTATGGGTTTCAAGAGCAAGAGATAAATAAAGCTATATTAGATAAAGCAAATGAAGCTATCAACAATATTACAGAAGTATTCTCTAAACTTGATGACTTTAAAATATTAACTCAAAATCCAGAAAGTCTGGCTAAAGGAAAGGATAAAGCTTCGTCCGATAAGGTTAAAATTTTAATCCAATCTTTTCAAGATTTATTGCAACTTTTTCCAAAGAAAAAGAATTCTAATTCTCTTCAAGGACAAGTAAGAAAAAAAAATCTAAATGATTTAAATGAAGTTGATAAGAGGTTAGCTATTATTAGACGCAGTATGCAACTACATTATAAAATAGATAAAATAAAGTCTAACTCACAAGAAAAGGAGAAGGAGGAAAAAGCTAGGAAAGAATTAACGAAGTTAAATAAGTTATATCAACAATTTATTAAAGAAAATACGGAAGAAAATACGGAAGAAAATACGAATAAGAACCGTATTATTGCTATTCTAGGCTGTGGTAATGATGAAGTGCCACTCACATTGAAACCGTCACAAGGAATTAAATTAGCACATGAAGATAGGTTGAATAAAATAAAAGAAAGAATGAAAGCTTATGAGCAATCAAAAGATAAGAAACTAGCAGAAACAGAAACTATAATCAAATTTCAAAAATTTGTAGATGAGTCAATCAGATTGACCAATATAATTAATAACCAAGTTCAAGCAAGTCCATCGTACTCTGAAGAACAAAATCAAGGAATAGGGCAATTAAGAAAAAAATTAAATGAGTTAGAAAAGGAATATCAAAATTGTTTAAATAAGGTCAAAGAGGATGAAAATAAAGAATTGGAAGACTCAGGAATACCAAAAGATTTAACAGATAAAGAGAAATTAAAAAAGTTTTTGGATAAAAATGATGCTGAAACCCTAACTATAAAAAAAGATAAATTCATAAATAATACTTTACAAGAGGCAGAATCTCCTGAAAAAACAAGTAAAAATAAATATGAAACAAAGTTAAGAGCATATTACCATGAGTTAGTTTATTTGGCTGATGTCATCATAGGAGATTTAGGTAGGGATATGGATAAGGAAAAGAAAAAATATATTATTGATTTTTCAATGGCATTGCTGGGAGAACTGTCGAGGGGAATACGAGGAACATCAGAATACCAGGAAACAGAAAGATATTTTTCTTATACATTAAAGAAAGCACTAGGTATGTCTAAGCTAATTCGAGATTTTGGGTTCGCACATAATATGCATTATGATCCTAGGAAGTTGTATAGTAGTCTTTCTTCTCATATATTTCCAGCATTTGTAGATATTCAGGCTATTAATCTACTCTATCAATATAATTTTGGCGTTGGGCAGGAAGATATTAATGTGCTTTTTTTAGTCGGATATGCTTTTCAGAAGCTAAATAAAAAGCCTGAGGCTTTAAAGATTTATGAGAAAGCTTTAGCTATACATGAAGAAAATATGAAAATTAATGCAAGTAAAGGTAATGGTACTATAGCAGAACACTTAACATTGATAGGAACTGTAATAGATCTTAAGATACATTGTGGTCTATTAGAGAGTATACCTGATATGGTAGCAAGATACCTAGGAATATATGACCCAAAATATCTTCTACAATTTGAAGATATTTCTATCAAAGAAGCTACCTTCTACTTTCTACTTTCATTATATAGCACTGGAGCAACCCAAGAAAGAGTTCCAGAATTACTTAAGTATATTTTACAAATATGCCCTGAAGGCAATGAAAAATACCTTCTTTTTTCATTACCTATTCAACAAGAAATTCCTGATACTTTAATTATAAGTAATGATATTGAAGGAAATATCATTACCAGACTACATCTAATTGATAAACTGCTTAAGGAACTTAAGGGAAAAAGAGATAAATGTAAGGAAATAATAGATAAAGCAAAAGAATTATATGAATATATAAAAAATAAAAAAAGCAATCTTAGAAGCCAAGTTTCTGATAAATACTTATGGTATAAAATGGCTTCTTTAACATATTTATTAGAGGCTTATACGATAAAAGATGAACTTGAAGGTAATCAGTCTACTACTATGAATGAAACATTAGAGATTATCTTAAAGCTTAATAAAATCATTCAAAATCCCTATACTTCAATAGAAGTATCTACAATTGGTGAAATATATTATTGGTTATCTAGAGCAGACTTTTTTCTTTTAAGATACATGTCTAATTTAGATGAGAATGAATGCTATAAAAGAATACGAGGGTACACTCTAAAGGCAAAAGAATTAGAAAAGTTATTCGTTCCAGGCATATATAGTGATATAATCAGAAGGTATGATCTAGCCAACGGATATATTTCCAGGAATGATCAAACTTTCGAAGATAATTTTATATTCCTAGAAGAATATTATAAAAATGAATTTAAAAACTTAACTCCCTTAAAATCTAAGTTAGACCTTGGAATAATATATTGTAAATATGGTATACTTTTAAAAAATAAAGCCAGTGAACCTTCTGAAGAGAAGAAAGCAGAAATCAAAAATTATTTTATAAAATCAAAAAAGTATTTTAATGAGATCGAAGAAGAAATAGAAGTTTTTAATGTAACTGAAAAATTAAATTTTTATTATTTTTACGGGTTATGCTATAGCAAACTTGGCACATTAGAGTTTAATAATAGATTTTTAAATGAAGCTGTGAATTTGCTGAAAAAAGCTTTAAATATAGTTCCAGACGATAATGATAGCCAGCAGGCATTGCAGGATGTTTGTAATGAAATTATTAAGAGAAGAATGCTAGATTCATTTGAAGACTAAAAATCAAACTTTTCTCAAAGTACTTCTATTTGGCTTGAGTTAATAATAGATGAGGAAATTGAACAAAAGCTATTAGAGAGTTATTGTAAGGGGGTATTAAAGTTCAATCAAAATTGGTACTATATAACAAAAACCAGTGATAATAAAATCAAGTTACATTAATTGAAAACTGGGATTATGGTGCATATTTAGCCCAAACTGGCAACAAGTTAATATGTTGGGTCGATAGTAATATATGTACCAACTGGTTATGCTAAAGAGTAAATTATTTTTCTCCCTGTTTGACATTACATAGCTCAGAATTCTCTTCTAACCTATGTAACAAGACCAGATTTGTATGTGGTTGATAAGTATATTTTAACTGTCTCGAAAAAGGACCGTTTCTTGAGACAAGAAATTTTAGCCTCAAAAGATATAAAATAGTGTATAATCTATCCATCTCATAAAACAAAGTATTATATTTCCATTAATTATATAATAAATGAGACAATGTCCCAACTAATCGGTTATGCTAGGGTCAGTACCCAAGAACAAGAATTGAATCTTCAACTAGATGCGCTTCAAAAAGCAGGGTGTGAAAAGAATAGAATATTTGTCGATAAGATTTCAGGAGCCAAGGCCCAGCGTCCAGGTTTAGACGAGTGTTTGGCTGAACTTCAAAGAGGAGATACCTTACTAGTCTGGCGTCTTGATCGATTAGGCCGTTCCATGAACCACTTAGTTTTGCTCATAGAAGATTTAAGAAAGAAAGGAATAGGTTTTAAGTCCATTTGCGATGGATTCATTGATACTACCACTGCATCCGGTGAGTTGATCTTTAATATATTTTCATCTCTGGCACAATTTGAACGTCGCCTGATCCAGGAAAGAACTAGAGCAGGTCTGGAAGCTGCGCGTGCTAGGGGAAGAAATGGTGGGCGTAAAAAGATAGAAAATACCCACTCCAAGGTTTTAATGGCTAAAAAGATGCATCAAGATCATGCTATGAGTATACAGGATATTTGTAAAACCTTAAAAATATCACGTGGTAGCTTCTACAGGTATATTGCCCTTTAACTATATATTGTTGTAACTTAAACTAATTGTTTAGGATATTTTCCTTTTCCCAACGTGAATCGTTAACTTATCTGCAGGTTTTGTATGGTTGCTGGATGAATGAAAGAATTTTTAGTTGGAAAATCATCGTATACTGGAATAATTGTAAATTGGTAGTTGATAGTTCAATAATAAGGAAACAAAATAACAAAACATGGCTAAACATAAAACAAGTTATAGTAATGTCTATAAAAGAATAGTAGTTCGACTCTTGTTCAGTATACTTCTATTTGCAAACTGCAACAAGTTGGATGTTAGCCCTCCTTCTGTTGATGCACAATTAACCCACGAAGAGGCCCAGGACACAATTAGTGTAACTGATGAGCAAGAAGATACGGGGTTGGTGCAGCAGGCGCAGATAGGATTCTATAAGCTACCCATAGAGCTTCAAAGTTATATCTTCTCATTTCTTAATCACAAGGGCCTTCTTAAAGCCTCCAAAGTATGTCAAAGCTGGAGAAAAGCTGTTCGTATAATTATGGATGCGGAAATGCATGCTCTAGCGGAAGTACGGTCTCTAGCGGAAATGCAATCTCTAAGAGAAATCTGCAGTAAGCAACACCAGGGACCCTATCGCAACCCATATACGTACTTAGATTCCAATGGCGGGGATGAGTACAGTGAGTTCAGGACATTTACTGAATACATGGTTAAGTGTACAGACTGCGTAAAATTGAGAGAACCTATGCGTCGGCTCCGAGAATTAGAAGACATCGAAATCAGAAAACGCTGGGAATTAAGAGGTGGGGGAGAAATTGAAATGTCAGCAAATAAACGTCGAAGACCCGACTTTCCTGAGTACACTGAGAGATATTATGAATTCCTAAACGATATAAACGCACAAAGATACGATGGTTGTGATCATCAGACGACCAGACCTTTCGGTGTCAAACCAATGTGTCGCTATAATAACTCTCCCACAATTAACGATCCGCATGAAGACTACCCCCCAAAAAGTATGCATGCGAGCAACTACATATTTGATTTTAGCTTGAAGTTGTGAGGATACAAATCCCGTACGTTACTATACTGGATAGTCATAATATTTTCCAGGATATACTTTAACCACTCAAAAGGATTTACTTCATGTAGCTTGCACATGGCAAAGAATGAATAGATCATCGCTGCTCTCTGAGCAGCTGCATGCGAGCCGGCAAAGAGATAATTCTTTCTGCCAAGGGCCACTGGCCTAATTGGGGTATCAGCAGGATTCGTGTGAAAAGGTACGGTTTCGAATTTTTACCTTTACTCTATTAAAATTCAGCCACATTTTAAGTACTAAGATGTAAATTTTTAAGCAATAAATTTAAGAGAGAATGTATGAAAAAACCTATTTTAATCAGTTAAATAAGGGGTTAGTGGTTATTTAATTCCCAAAGCGTACTTTTTTGCAGACATGTTGCTGATACCCCTAGTATTTGTTTTGCTCATTTAATCTTACCCATTGGTTGCTAGTTATACTGGCCTCTATAGCTTTCTTTTCTTCTTGATAAGTTTTAGGAATACGTGTAATAAACTTGATTCCAGCTAGGCATTCTTGATTAGTAGAGTGGTATAGCTTAGAGTCTCCTATTAGGTAGCGAGGCCCTTCGCTTTGCTTAAAAGCATCCAGCAGCTCTCGGCAACGTTTTTGGAAAACCTTACTATCACTGGCATTACCATCCAAACAGCGCATCATCAATGGTATACCTCCATCTTGGCTGGTCACTAACTCTAGCATAACTTGTTTTAAATCGGGTCGATGATCCTTGGAATAACCATGAGTTACTTTAATCTCATATTCATCGCTATCTACCTCATAGTTATCACTTAAACTAAAGCTGGTAGTATCCAAGCTGGTAAAGGAATAGTCTAACTTAATTTGCTGGCAGAGGTGGCTTGCAATTTGGCTAAAAAGCAGCTCACAGCCATATTCATATATCTCATCTAAGGCACGGCCTAAACGGTGTCTATTGAGTTGTTCCGCTTCTATATCGCGTCCGAACAAAATATCTAATGACTTAGATTCAAAAAACTGAGGAGTTAATGATAGGGGCTTACTTACAAAACCAAGCCCATTGATAATCATGGCTGCTACTGCTTCTCCTGTAGTAATATTGTGTTTTTGTGGATTAGATAGCCTCTCATCGATAAAATTGATAATGTTAAACTCTTTTAGGGTACCCATTACCAGTCCTAGGTGGTCTAATCTTTTTGTTTGTAGAATACGCATGGCCAAAATTATTGTTATCAAGGCCAATTTATGGGCTACTTTAAAAATTATCAAAAGTTAATAAACACCGTGATCAATGTAAGCCCTCAGAGTCACTTGAAAAGGACTCTGAAGGAAAGAAAGAGTGCAGAACGACGGTTTCATCAGAGCCCCCTAGCGGGCGACTCTGATGGCGAGGACGGTTCGAGTAGATTGTAGTCGTATGTGATCAATCCTGTAAGACTGGTTCCCTAAGCTAAGAATAGAAAATATAACTTAATTTTCTTTCTTATTATTGGCTGATGGTGCAGGTGTGGCATTTAGCACTTTCATACTCCTTTCTTTAAGTTCGTTTGCAGCCTCATTTAATCCTAATTCTTTGGCCAATGGCACAAAAAACTGTAAGGTCTCTTCGGCGATTTGCTTTTTCTTGGCATACGAACGATGTCCATCTATGGTGCGCATGTTATGCATGCGGTCTGCTATTTTTACATACAGCGCTCGTTTCTCTTCAGTTTCTAAGAGCATCAAAATATTTTCATGAGCAGAAAGCTTTATTTTGTAAAAGCTATCTTTGGTGCTTTCAAAGTGTGTTACACCATCTACAATACGTACTACTTCTGGGCCAAACATCGTCTCTATGTTTTCTAAGAGCATCGGCGTATCTTCTACCGTGTCATGTAGTAAAGCGCCTAATATGGCAGCTTCATCTTGGCTGTAGTCCAAAACGATTTGAGCTACTGCCACTGGATGGAGATAGAAAGGTTCTCCAGATCGTCTATTCTTAGGCCCATGGTACCACTTGATCATTTCAAGTGCTGTTTTTATAGCTTCTATATTTGCTTTACTCTTTTGCTTGATAGATGCTAAAAAAGCTTCTTCCTGTTCAGAAGCACCTGGATAGGCATCATTGGCACGAATCAGCTCAGCACCTAGCTCCATATACGGATCATCCATGTCTCTAGGCCTTACTTCATCTAGCTGTATGGGTAAGATATACAGGTGTGTATCAAAGCTTTTCTTTTTTTTGTTTTTGATATCCACGTTGGTATATCCATAGTGAGCTTTGATAATCCGTTGGTTGGTGACCAACAGGAGCTCTTGGGAGGTTTCAGGCATGGGTAGGGAAGAGCCATTCATTTGAGCTTCATAAGATGTTTTTATAGCGGGTAAGGAAGCCTCCTTGCTAATAGTAAAAGCAATGGCAGCTACTTGTTTGGTATAGGTTTTATTTTTACTAACAGAAGGCAGCGGATAGGTAAGTTGAGTATCATGCAGGCTTATATAAATAGGTTGTGATTCTTCTGCTTCAGTTACAAAAGTATTGATGCTATTAACAAGCATTTTTTCGATTCGTTTGGGATCACAGATGATCGCTTGCTGTTGACTATTGTTTTTGAAACGGAGATCTAGGTTATGTACCTTGGTTTGAACCTCTTCTAATAGTATATCAATGCCTATTGGCTTAATATCTAAGCGCAGATAGTCGGTAGCTCTATTTTCAATTCTTTCAAGTGTTACAGCCATGGGAGTGAGCGTATCCTGTAACTTTTGAATGGTCGTATGAATTGCTTTCGTTTCTTTGAATCCTTGCTGCTCCTGGCTACGAAGTTCCTTGACCAGATTGACTGCATGCGCAAGGTCTTGAATGCCAGCTCGCTCTAAAGTTTGTAGTAGACGTACTTTTTCTTTGAAAGCTTCTAATAGTGCTTCTTTGGTTTCTTGGTTAGTATCTATTAGTGTTTGGTTATCGGTAGTAAGTCGATCGAAGCGTTGTTGTTTTCTGCGTGCAAAAATGAGGCCGATAAGAATACCAAAGAGGCCCTCATACACCATCAAATACTTAGCGTCAAAGCTAACGGGTACAATCAACGAGCCAGCAACTAACTTATAAAAAATAAGTCCTAAAGCAACCCCAAGTATACCTATAATAATCGCAGTAGCCCAATCTAGAATTACTAGTAGAAGAATAATAATTCCTAAAATACCCATTAGCCATTCTATATTAAAATTAGTGACTAAAAACATGACCGTATTATAAAAAGGCAGGCAATATAAAACAGTTAGATGCCAGAAAACAGGGAAATAAGGTAGTAGTGATGGGGACCACTTCTCTTTGACAATCAATAATGCACACATAATCCCTCCGATAACACGTAAGTAAATCATTAAATTTTCATGTTCAGGTGGAGTTTCTGTCCATATAAAATAGGGAATGGTATAATTGATAATGCAGAATATACCAAAAAGGATATACGGAGCTCCATAGAGGGCTACTTTTTCTTGGGAATAGGCAACAATCCGTTTAGGGGTAGGAAGGATAGCTTTTAAGGTACTAAGAAATGCTTTTCGATGAGGCTTCCATAGCCTTTCTGTTTTTTCTGATCTATTGATAATAGCAAAACCTTTATTTTTTATTACATGTAAAATTACAAGGGTGAGACCATTGACTAAGATACTAATAGGTACTGCCAGATGATTATATGAACCTGGTAGTAGCCAGCTACTGCATATGAAAATGATGAGTGTAACAACAGAAGAAATGTAAAAAATTTTCTTATCAGGCTTCAGACCTAAAATTCCTGCTAGTAGTGGGAACATAAGCAAAGGACCTGTAAACTTGACCGCTAAAAAGCTTAGCCCAAGCATACTGGTAGACTTCAAAGCAATTATAATGCTTGCTATACCTATACCTAGTGTACTGTATTTAGCCCACTTCAATTCATCAATTTCACATCCATATCTATCAAAAATTGGCTTGAAAATGTCATGAGAAAACACTATTCCAGCAGCGTTTAAATAAGAATCGGCCGTGGACATAACTAATGCCAATAGACCAGCTATAGCTAACCCTTTTCCACCTATGGGTAATAACTCTTGGACGATATGGGGGACAACATTGTTAGCTTGAATAATTGGATATAACACTAATCCAGCTAGGCCAATTAACATAATTAACAACTGAAAAATAGGATGAAAAATACTTACAATCAGGTACTGATTACGTAGTTGCTGTGGATTTTGTGCCATCAGTAATCTTTGAAAAATAGGAGGACTGGTAATTCCTACAGGAAAAATACTCCAGACCAAAAACAAACTAAAGTAATAAGAAAAATTTTCATGATTAAATATCTTAAAGCTTGCTGTAGGAAGACGGAAAAATAATTCTTTTATTCCTCCTACATGTTTTATAACCACATTAGCTAAAATTGGGACAACTATAATAAGTATTAAAAACTGAAATACATCTGTGATAGTGACCGACTTAATTCCCCCATGGCTTGAATAAAGTGTTAACAATGAACCTGTTATAATAATAATCAAGATAGCTTTAAATCCTAACAAAGTTTCAACAACAATACCTAAACTTACAAGTTGCATACTAACGATGCATATAGAGTAAAAAAGGCCTAATATCCCAGCTATAATCTTGCTAGTTCTACCATATAAGGTTCCCATTACATCTCCTAAAGTAAGAGAGGTGTCAAATTGCAAAACCCTTCTACTTATAAAGAAAGCAAAAAATAAAGCCTGCAACATTACGCCTATTTCTGGAATAATTCTAATGATCCCATGAGAAAAAACTCCTCCTGCCCCATCAATTAAAGAGGCTCCGGATATATTAGTAGCTAAAAAAGTAAGCAAAAGGGTGAGTGTACCATAAGTTTTATTTCCAATTGCATACTCCCTAATGTCCTTGATTCCCTTACCTGCCTTAAAACCTATAATAAGGGTAATAACAAGGAAAGCATATACAATCAAGTAATCAATACTGAAATAGTTCATAGCAAATGCAATTAAGATAGTAGGTAATTAAACTAAAGATTTTATAAAATTTTTACTAACAAACTGATTAACAATTAGTTATATATTCTTACTAAGCCACAAGTTCCATATTTGGAAACTCCACAGTATATTCTTTATATCCTTGCTTAATCTCTGTGATACGTTGTTGAATTGCTTCAAAATAAGATTTATTATTACTGATTGCAAGCTCCTTTCTCTTTGTAGCAGAAAAAGCCTGTAATAGTGGCATCTTTTCAGTCTCCGTTAATACTTCCGTATAGTCTCGAATGTGTAGATGTTGTTCACTAGGGATGATGGTAACTATCCGTACGATAGGGTTTAGATGTTTTCTGTATATAATTTGATGGATCGTACATGAATAGGTAGGATAATCAATATATACCTCACAGGCTCCATTTTGTATAAATGCTTTAATTGTGTGTACATGTAGGTTAGTTGCCACAGTCTTAGATTTAACAGATTGACGCAATAGCAACATGGCCGCTTTGGTTTCATTCCGCATAGCCTTGATACTGGGCAATATATCTATTAAGAGTTCAAATAAATCAGGATCTTCTATGGTCTGCATACCACGGCTATAGATGGTATAAAACCCATCATGTGTATCTTGCCACCACATTTTTTCTGTATTTTCCATATACATATCAAGGTGACTGGCCAATCGCTTGGTAGCTCGCATGATAAATTCCATTTGTTCTCCTAAAAATGTTGTGGCAAAACGATCAGCTATATACCCTCTCTCAACTGTTTTGGGTTTGCGTCTAGCAAATAGTAAGCCTATCAAAGTAATAAACAAGAGCTGATATACAAGAAAATATTGAGTGGAAAAGTCAAGCTGTAAAGCCAGGTTCCCTATTACATGCTGTATTACAAAGCATCCTAATACTACTCCTAGTATGGATAGAAGCAAAAAGCTCGTCCAATCTAGTAAGATAATCAAAAAGATAGCGGTAATTGCTCCATTAGCAATCTGCTCTATACTGTTGTTGGTCGTTAAGAAAAGAATTGTATTGGTAAATGGCAGGCAGTATAACACTGTTAGGTGCCAGAAGGTAGGCAGGTAGGGTAACCAAGATTTAGGCCACTTTTCTCGAAGGATCAGCAAAGTACATAAAAAGCACCCTGCCAAGCGTATTACCAACATTAAATTATAGGTACCCAGTGACTCATGATTCCACATGAAGTAAGGAGCTATATAATTAATGACAAAAAATAATCCAAACAATGCATAAGGAGCACCATACTTTTCTACCTTATTTCTAGAATAAGTCACAATGTTACTGGGTATGGGTAAAAATTCTTTAAGCTTGTTGAATATTGTCTTTTTATGTGGCTGCCACAATGTATTTATTTGAATAGTAGGCAGAACGTTGTTTACTACAAAGATTCCTTTGTTTTTTACTACGTGTAGAAATACAAAAGTGAGACCATTTGCTACTATACTGATAGGTATTACTAAATGATTATAAGAATCTGATAGTAGCCAACTACTGCATATCAAAATGATGAGTGTAACAACAGAAGAGATGTAAAAAATTTTCCTATCAGGTTTCAAGCCTAAAATTACTGCTAGTAGGGGAAACATCAATAAAGGCCCTGTGAACTTAACGGCTAAAAAGCTTAATCCAAGCATATTGCTAGACTTTAAAGCAATTATAATACTTACTATACCTATACATAGCGTACTGTATTTAGCCCATTTTAATTCATTAATTTCCCATCCATATTTATCATAAATTGGCTTGAAAACGTCATGTGCAATCACTAACCCGGCGGAATTTAGGTACGAGTCAGCGGTAGACATAACCACAGCTAACAACCCAGCTACCGCTAATCCTTTAGCGCCCACAGGTAAAATATTTTGTATAATATGTGGTAAAAGGCTCTTTCCTTCAATAGTAGGGTATAATATAAGTCCACTTAATCCAATCAACACGATGAGAATCCGAAAGATAGGATCAAAACCAGCTGCAATAAAATATTGCGCTTGCAGTTCATTACCATTTCTTGCCATAAGCATTCTTTGGAAAAAAGGAGGACTTGTAATACCGACTGGAAAAATACCCCATACTAAAAAAAGTGTGAGATAATAAGAGAAATTTTTATGGCTAAGTATTTCTACTTTAGCAGGAGGAAGTTGCATGAATACATGCTTGAGGCCACCTGCATGGTTAATAACTATATTAGCAATCAGAGGGAAAACGATAATCAATATTATAAACTGAAATACATCTGTAACAGTAACTGACTTGATGCCTCCATAAGCTGAATAAATTGTTAAAATTATCCCCCCTATGAGAATGCCTACACTAGCATCTACTTGTAGAAAAGATTTAAAAATTATTCCCAATGCCAATAATTGCATGCCTATCATAGCACTAGAGTACAATACTCCTAATACTCCTGCAAGTAATTGACTAAGTCTACCATAAGAAATTCCTATAACATCTCCTATAGTAAAGCAATTATCAAATTGTACAATTTTAGGAGCTATGAAGAAAGCTACAAACAATAGTGAAATAGAGACTCCTAAAACAGAAAAAGTAGCAATTATACCTTCAGAAAAGACACCAGAAGTAGCTTGCATGACACTACCACTACCTATGTTTGTAGCTAAAAAAGTAAGCAAAAGAGCCAGTGTCCCATAAGTTTTGTTAGCAATTGCATATTCTCTAATATCTTTAATTCCCCTTCCTGCTCTAATTCCTATAATAAGGGTAATAGCCAAAAAAGCATATACAATTAGATAATCAATACTGAAATAGTTCATATGATGAAGTTTGTAAATTACAAGCGAATGAAATCTAAAAAATTTAACTGTAACTTCCTAAAAGTTGTACGTAGTTGTAATATTTAACTTGTTGAGTATCAAAAGAAATAGGTGCATTTTTCTCATCATCCCTGCTAGCGCACGGGTTTTCGTATGTGGCTCATCACTACCATAAGAAAGTGAATCCTATAGGATTAATCCTTCAGTGAGACATAATTTAAAATGGATTTACAGCCCCCTCAGAGCCACTTGAAAAAGATGCTGAGGGTAAGAAAACTTAATTTAGATCAGAACGACGGTTTCATCAGAATCTCCTAACGAGTGACTCTGATGGCGAATAAATTATGTATGTAATCAACTTTGTGCTATATCAATAAGGACACACGCGAGAACGTGTGCGCCAGCAAAGGGGACGTTCTTAGTGGCGGGAGGAAACTCACGTCACCCCCTTAGGTCCATAAAATCGTTTAATCAAATAAGCTCCTTTTTAGTAGGCTTTTTCCTTTCATGAGGCAAAAGCGCTTTTTTCCTGAGACGTATACTGGTAGGAGTAACTTCTACTAGTTCGTCATTATCAATATAGGAAATGGTCTCCTCTAAAGTTAGTTCCCGGTGAGGGGTTAAAATAATTGCCTTATCGCTTGAAGAGGCCCGCATGTTGGTTAATTTTTTACCTTTAACAGGATTAACTTCCAAGTCGTTTTCTCTACTATGCTCGCCAATAATCATACCCTCATATACCTTCGTCCTAGCAGGAATAAATAATATCCCTCGTTCTTCCAAATTAAACATGGCATAAGCGGTTGTTTCTCCATCACAATTGGAAATAAGCATCCCGTTTCTTCGCTGCTCGATTTCGCCTCTATAGGGCTGATAAGAATGGAATACCCTACTCAATACACCTGTACCACGCGTATCATTTCTAAATTCAGTTTGGTAGCCAATTAAGCCTCTAGAAGGAACATGAAAGATTATTCTGCTTTTATTACCGCCAGAAGGACGCATATCTTTTAGCTCTCCTTTTCGTTTGGATAACTTTTCAACTACTACGCCACTATAGGGCTCATCTACATCAATCACTACCTCTTCTATGGGTTCTAATAGCTTACCTGCTTCATCACGTTTAAATAATACACGGGGTCTTGAAACAGATAATTCAAATCCTTCTCTGCGCATGGTTTCAATTAACACCCCTAATTGTAATTCTCCCCTTCCACCTACTTCAAAGCTTTCACCTTCCGGATCTATGCCTAGCGTAATGGCTACGTTTGTTTCAGCTTCTTTCCTTAATCTATCCAAGATCATGCGTGAAGTAACTTTGGTCCCTTCTTGTCCGGCTAACGGAGAATCATTCACTCCGATGTTGACTGCCATCGTTGGCGGGTCGATAGGGGTGGATCGAATGGGTGTTGTAATAGCAAGATCGCAGATGGTATCAGCTACGGAAGCTTTTTCAACACCAGCAATCGCAATAATATCTCCGGCTGCTATTTCTGTTAATAGTATTCTTTCAATACCCTTGAAGCCAAATAACTTGGTAAGTTTTGTGGTTTCTATCAGCTCTCCTTGAAGGTTAATTGCTTTGACATTCGTGTTGATTTTAGCGATACCGCTATAAACTTTTCCGATCAAAATTTTGCCAACATACGGATCGGAAGTTAGGATACTAGCCAGCATAGAAAATGGAGCTTGTAGGTCTACCTGGGGTGCAGGTACATGCTTAATCATTAGATTAAATAAAGGTTCCAAATTCTTACGCTCATCTTTTAAATCTGTGACTGCCCAACCTTCTCTACCGACTGCATATAATACGGGGAAATCCAATTGTTCTTCTGTAGCGTCTAAGACAGAAAATAACTCAAAGACTTCGTTCAATACTTCTTCCACACGGCTATCTGATCGATCTACTTTATTAATAACTACGATGGGTCTAAGTCCAAGCTTAAGTGCTTTGCTCAATACAAATTTCGTTTGTGGCATAGGTCCTTCGGAAGCGTCTACCAGCAAGACGACACCCTCTACCATCGAGAGTACACGTTCTACTTCTCCACCAAAATCAGCGTGTCCAGGAGTGTCTACTATGTTGAATTTATAATCTCTATAATGAACAGAAGTACATTTAGCCAAGATAGTGATACCACGTTCCCTTTCTAATTCGTTGGAGTCCATGATTCTTTCATTCACCTGTTGATTGTCTCTAAAGGTGTTACTTTGCTTCAGTATGTTATCTATCAGCGTAGTTTTACCATGGTCTACATGGGCTATAATAGCAAGATTCCTAATGTGTGACATTAATTTAAATTAAATAATAAAGGTGATATAGGATTTATATATTCTCTTCAGCGGTTTATTTGTGTACGAGTATACAAAAGTAATATAATCTATTTATAAAATATATCCTAGGTATATTAAATGTGGTAGAAGATTTAACGGTGTTCCCTATATTTGTGTAAAGAATTATTGAAATTATATGATATTAGATTGTGGTGTCAGGACTCCATCCTTGACAGACGCACATTAAAACTACTCTAATTCTGGTTCGATAGCTTGCCTCAAAACTTTAAATACTGGATAGTCCTCTTTACGGTTTAATGTCGGTTGTTCACCTTTCTCGAGTGCTTGCCAATAACTCCACGGTAACTTTTTATCTCCTAGTTCGTAATCCATCCCATCCCATACATCTTCTCTAAAGGCATAAAAAGCAAAATGCCAACCATTTTCTTTAAAGATAGAAATGAGGTCTTTAAAATACTGGGCTAGTCCTTTAGAAGTACGATGTCCACCAAATTCTCCAACTAAAATACGGTTACTCGGAATATTATTGATTTTTTGGAAATGGGCCACATCCTGCATGTATGCTTGAAGTTCTTTTTTATCCCAATTCTTCCCGTTGATTTGACCTGGATAACTAAATTTTCCCTGGTTTATTTTATAGTTTGTATATTCATATGGTTCATACATATGGAAAGAATACAAAATATTTTCTTCTACATGAGGCTTGAGCGTTTTAAAAGTTTTTGAATCTGCATAAGTTGAACTATCAAGAATGATAGGTGTTTCTTGATCTACCTCTCTAATGCTACGAATAACAGTATGATAAAATTCAAAAAGTATTTGATGAACTTCCTCTTGGTTGACCTTATAAAGATCAGTCTCGGTGGAGTTATAAAGTCTTTCTAGATGCGGTTCATTTAAAATATTATAGCCTACAATAGCAGGATGGTTGCGTAATGCTAATGCCAAATCTTGCCAGAATTTTGCTGCTTGCTTTTGAAATGACTGATCTTTCCAAATTCGTAGATCATCTTGGTTATGATTATTTTGTTTCCAACGTGATCCAGGAAGGCTAAGCATAGTCAGGACAACTGGCATGTTTTCTTCTGCACACATATCAAGGATCTGTTTTAAAGCTAATAGATCTTCTGCAACAAGGCCCTTATAATGATCAGCATTTCCAATAAGAAAGTCTCTTTGGTTGCTTAAGAATTTGTCAGGGGCTAAACGAATAAAGCTAATATGATAGCTCCTTGCAGCTTGAATGACCTCTTGAGATAATGTTTGGTTAAAAGTATTGGCTCCTTTTTGCATAGTATTCCAAAAAGTAGCTTTATCTATTTGATTAGAAGCTGTTAAGTAAGTAGTGGTTGGGTTAGGCGTATCAATAGTATGTAAGCTATGATTGGTTATAGCGTTTCTAGCAGTTGTGTTCTCGGTTAATAAGATGGTTGGATGAACTGTAGACTTCACAAAGCGGAGGGGTGATAGGCTTTTAATGTTTCTAGGTGTAAAATTTCTGTCTGGTTTCCAAATTTTGTTATAAATCCCATTTTTTGGAGTTTTAGGAACATTTGCTTGTGCTAGTCCTTGTGTATAGATGATAAGAAGGAAGCAAAATGCAAGCCTACTTAAATGCAATACCGTATATCTGTCATATCTATTTTTCATCTTTGTATCTATTTAGAAATCATTTTGGTCAATAGTTTTTTATCTGTTGGTTGTTTCTATATAAAATAAACTTCTTCTGAAACCAAGAATTGGGTTTTCTGGGTAGGAAGAAATTTGTGAGAAATCGGAGCTTACTTTAGTTACTCATGTTACGCAATTGAGTTAGAGACCAGGCAAATTTATCACTTGTTAAGTCATGAAATAATATTTTTCTAGTTGAACCTTATTTCATTGAATCAAGTTTCGCCTGCGGCGGGCGTTACTTTTTTCCAACCATGAAAAAAGTAACCAAAAAAATCTCCGCTATGCATAAAAAGGCTAAAATTTTCACCCTCCACAATTTAGCGGCCAGCCCTGCGAAAACACCCCAACACTGCATAACCTCTGATCTCCGGCCTGGCCGCTCCTCCCTGCAAATTTTTTAACGCCTTTTTATACAAGGCGGTTTTTTTACGTTTACCCCCCCTTTTTGATAGTATAGTACTTGGATCCGTTGAAAGGACAAATTTAATTTATTCATTCAACCTCTTTTTGCGTAAGGTGAGTTAGTAAAATGAGGATTTTGAGCAAATTACTGACGAACCCAGGGGATTCAAGGCGACGGTTTCAGAAGAAGTCTACTTGTTTAGTCCCGAATAATTATGGCTATATTAGTAGAAAGGTTATTATAGATAAAAAAGGAGTAAAAAAACTATGGGACAACTATTACATAAATGCGCCACAACAACGGAGAAAACTCGTAGACAAATACAGTTATCAAAAGAAAGTATAGCTACGCTAGCTAGACAATATGGAGTTAATCGTAAAACAATAGCTAAGTGGAAGAAAAGAACTTCTTGCCAAGATGCACCTATGGGTCCTAAAATCAGACGTTCTAAGGTGTTAACTCAACAAGAGGAGCAAGTTATTATTGCTTTTAGAAAGCTTACACCATTACCTTTAGATGACTGTTTATATACTTTACAAGAAACGATACCCCATTTATCACGTTCTAGCTTGCATCGTTGTTTTCAGCGCCATGATTGTCCTAAGCTAGCGCGAAGTTCAGGGAAAATTAAAGTAGCTAAAAAGCAGTTTAAAGCATATCCTATTGGCTATTTTCATATAGATATAGCGGAAGTTCAAACATCACAGGGTAGGCTTAATTTGTTTGTAGCAATAGATAGAACAAGCAAGTTTTGTTATGCTAGGCTCTATGAATTTGCATCTAAGTCTGCAGCTGTAGGCTTTCTAAAGGATTTGATAGCTTTTGTTCCCTATAAAATACATAAAATACTTACAGATAATGGGGTGCAATTTACAAATAGAAAAGAAGGGGAGTTAGCTTTAGAACATATGTTTGATCGTATTTGTAGCCAAGCCGGTATTGAGCATAGGGGAACACAAGTAGCTCATCCATGGACTAATGGACAAGTAGAAAGAATGAATAGAACTATTAAACAAGCTACTGTAGGAACTTATTATTATAGCAGCCATCAGGAATTAGAGCGCCACTTAAATGACTTCTTATTAGCTTATAATTTTGCCCGTAGGCTCAAGGCTTTAAGAGGCAAAACCCCTTGGCAATTTATAGAGCAAGAATGGCAAAAAAACCCTCAACTTTTTCACTTAAATATTGCTACCTTTACCAAGGGACTAAACATCTAATATTCACTTCCGTAGTCTATGGCCCACAGACCACCTATAAGAAGAGAAAAACCTGACAATAATTGGTATACTTAATCGGAGAATGCTACTTAACCTTTGGTCCTTAAATTTCCTGTAATTTCCATAGCTTTCTATATAAACTTTCAGGCTGATGAATGAGCTCTTGATGCGTGCCTTGTTCAACAATGGTCCCTTTATCTAAAACAATGATGCGATCCATATGTTTTAAAGTCGATAGTCTATGAGCAATAGCTATAACGGTCTGCTTTTTAGTTGTCATCAGTGAATTAAGACTCTTTTGGATTAATTTTTCAGTTTCACTGTCTAATGCAGAAGTTGCTTCATCTAATAAAAGTATGGGGGAATTTTTTAAAATAGCTCTTGCAATCGCAATTCGCTGCCTTTGCCCTCCTGATAATTTAATTCCTCTTTCACCCGCATACGTTTGATATTGTTTGGGCAAACTCATGATAAAATCATGGATATATGCTTTCTTACATGCTTCAATAATCTCTGTTTCCGTAGCTTTAGGGTTTCCATATCGTAAATTATCCATCAATGTTCGATGGAAAAGCATCGTATCTTGAGGTATAACCGCAATTTGTTGCCTGAGTGTTTCTTGCGTTACCTGATTGATATTTTGTCCATCAATTAGAATTTCTCCACTATCGCAAGTAAAATAGCGCATAAGTAGGTTGATAAGTGAAGATTTTCCAGCACCTGAATGTCCTACTAGGCCCAATTTTTCGCCTGCAGTAATTGTTAAATTAAGCTCCCTAAATACTACTTCCTCATCCGCATACTTAAAGTTTACATGTTTAAACTCTATTTGAGGTGAAGTAATATGTAAAGGCTGTGCATGAGGTAAATCTAGGTTCTCTTGAGGTATATAGATAATAGAAAATGCACTTCTAAGATCTCCTATTTCTCGTAGAAAATCCTGGAAAGACATAATCGCACGCCACATATCATCTGATAGTGTTAATGCAAGACCTAATACAAATGCGAAATCTCCTACAGAAATAAGGCCTTTTGTTTTCAGATGGATGGTATAAAACAATAGAAAAGTAAATTTGATACAGTAGAGTATCGCTCCAATAACCTGCATCTTGAAATCATATTTATATAACTTAATTTGTTTAGGGATAAAGTCGTGCGATATATGTTTATCTAACAGATTAAGTTCTCGCTTGTGGGCTGCAAACGAGAAGATAGAAATAATATTCATGATTTTGTCAGATATTTGACCAATCATGGCATGTCGACTTTCTGACTCCGCAAATGCTAGGGTATCTAACTTCTTAGAAAGTTGATACATGATTGTAACAAAGCAAATACTCCAAGTAAGAAGAAATAAGCCAAGTCTGGTGTTAACCATCATCAGAAAAGCTAGATTAACTAAAATTTTTAAAGATATTAATCCTAGCCCATGATGAATTTCGGACCAAAGTTTATCATAACCACTTAAAACCTCTTTTACTTTGCTGGTAAGGGCACCTGTAAAATTGTTTTGAAAATATTGATAAGAGTGATGTTGTACGTAGTTATAGGTATCTAGCAAAATAGATCTTCGTACATAGGGTAGAGATTTCCAGGCTGCCACATGGCTAATACGCCAAATAAGTTCTAAAGTAATATTAGCTCCCAAAAAAAGTACAATAGGTACCATCATCTGCTGATAGCCAATTATTCCCTGCTTTGTTGTTAGTAGGTCAAGCAACAATTTGATAGAATAGTTGTATGCAAATGGATAGAAACTGCTAAAGATAAGCGGAGTGAGCATGACCACATAAAACCATTTGTAAGGTTTTACATGTTGCCAAAAAAATGAAAAAATATTTTTTATTTTCATGATGATACTTGCCTACCTATGATGAGGCCCTTCTGCCGCGTTGTGTTGTTGAGTAGAAAGGTCAAAACTACAAATCTAATTAATTTATACAAATAAACACATTTGCATAGGTAGTTTTTTTTGTAAGGAATGATAGATAGAGGAATTAATAGCTAAGTAGACTTCTTCTGAAACTGTCGTCTTGAGTCCCCTGGATTCGTCAGTAAGTGCGTGTCAGGGCCCCAGCCCTGACACACCAATGGAGTGTCGGGAGTGGCTCCCGACACCACAACTCCGGTTTCTCACAAATTCCTTCCTGCCCAGAGAACCCAATCCTTGGTTTCAGAAGAAGTCTATTGTAAAAATTAAGTTTAAATAAAAATAAACAGATCAGCTGATATGTGACTTAATAGCTTGGGCTAAAGCAGTGAATGCTTCTTCGGTGTATGCTAAAGGTTTTTTCTTAAAGTCGATATCATAAGCAGAGTTGAGTGGAATTAAATGCAAATGAGCATGGGGTACTTCTAGTCCTACGATTGCCATACCTATGCGTAAACATGGAACTACTTGTTGAATCCCTTTTGCTACGTGCTTGGCAAATAGTAGCATTTTGCTAAGTAATGTCTCTTCTAAATCAAATACATAGTCTATTTCTACTTTGGGTACTACCAACGTATGTCCTTTTGCAAGAGGACGTATATCTAGAAAAGCAATAAAATTTTCATCTTCCGCTACTATATAAGCTGGAATTTGTCTATTGATGATTTGTGTAAATATGGTTGCCATATTACCTACTGTTGGGTGTTGATCTCAATATAGTAAATTTGAGCTTGGCGATAAAACATGCGATGCTTTTATCCCATGTATTAGAGCTTTTGCATAACCAAGAATAGAGTTCGGTGGGTAGGAAGGAATTTGTGAGCAACCGGAGTTGGAGTGTCAGGAAAGGTTTCTGACAGTACATGAGGAGTGTGTGTCAGGGCTCCAGCCCTGACTCGCACTTAAAAACCTATTTCCAGTACTTCAAACTCTATCTTACCAGCAGGAGCTTCCACTACAGCAATCTCACCTGTTTTTCTGCCTAGTAGACCTTTGCCAAGCGGGGATTCCACAGAAATTTTGCCGATTTTAAGGTCCGCTTCTTCTTCAGAAACCATGGTATAAGTATGTACTTTTCCTGTTTTTTTATTTTTTATTTTTACTTTTGCTAAGATAGAAACAGCAGAAGTGTTGATATCTTGCTTATTAATAACTCGAGCACTGATCATCAGCTCTTCCAATTTGGCTATCCTACGTTCTAATACTTCCTGGGCTTCTTTGGCAGCATCATATTCAGCATTTTCACTTAAATCACCTTTGTCTCGTGCCTCCGATAGTTGTTCTGCTACCTTGGTTCTTCCTTCGGTTTTCAAGTTTGTTAGTTCATCTTTAAGGCGTTGTAGTCCTTCTTCTGTGTAATAGGAAATTTTTTCCATAATCGTAATAAATTATTTGTACATTAAAAACTTTATATTATGCTTATATCTCATCAATAAGCTAAGAGATACACGAGCATCATTAGGTTGAGGGGCAAACTATTAAATGCAACGTGTAATATTAGAATTCTTGCATAACCGTCGCTTTGAGTCCTCTGGGTTCGTCAATAATTTGCTCCAAATCCTCATGTGCTGTCAGGAGGAAGCTCCTGACAGTCCATTGGAGTGTCGGGAAAATTCCCGACACCACAGCTCCGGTTTCTCACAAATTCCTTCCTACCCACCGAACTCTATTCTTGATTATGTAAGAACTCTATTAGATCTTAACATCTTTTGTATCTAAAAATTTAAGTGCTATTGACCTTGTAGTAGTCATACGTTAGGTCAAGGACTGAAAAATAAACTAAAATTATCGGTTAGCAATAAGTAATAGTATACAACTGCTCACAACAAACCAAAATATGTAATTATTTAAACTAGGTATAATAATAAACTGAAGCTGCATACCTATTGTCAATACCATAATAATTATGGCAACAATTCGTAACTTTAACCTTGTTTTTTGACTCATTATTTTTTTAGTATTGGTAGAAACCATCAACCTTATTTTTGCCACACCTGGCAGCTAACAATTTTTAGAAGTTGACAATTTAGTAAATATATTTAAAATATAAAATGGCAAACATAGGTACAGATATTTTATTAGCCAAACAGTTACTCGAAAGGGGGGGAGTGATTGGTATTCCTACCGAAACCGTCTACGGGTTAGCTGCTAATGCCTATGATGAAGTAGCTGTTTCAAAAATATTCGACATCAAACAAAGACCTAAATCTAATCCACTCATTCTGCATATTCATCGCATAGAACAAATGACTGATCTAGTCAAAGAATTTCCTATGCAAGCAGAAAAATTAGCCAAGCATTGTTGGCCTGGACCACTTACCTTGTTACTTCCTAAAAAATTGATCATCCCTGATGTAGTTACTGCAGCTAGTGAAAAAGTCGCTATTCGCATTCCGAATCACCCCATTACCTTGCAATTGTTACAAGCCCTATCTTTCCCGCTGGCAGCACCTAGTGCAAATCCTTTTGGTTATATTAGTCCGACTACGCCAGAACATGTTCAGGAGCAGTTGGGAGAGCAGATACCCTATATTTTAGCAGGGGGGGCTTGTGAAGTAGGGGTGGAATCTACTATTGTAGGTTTTGAAAATGAACAACCCGTTATATATCGTTTAGGAGGCTTGCGGGTAGAGTTGATTGAAGAAATAGTGGGGCCCGCTGTTTTTGCAACTAAAAATATTGCTTTGGGGGCTTTTATAGAGAAGCCAGCGGCACCTGGAAATTTTTTGCAGCATTATTCTCCTAAAAAACCGCTTAAATTAGGGGTTATGTCCGAGCTACTTGAAAGGTATAGACACAAAAAAGTAGGTATACTGGTATTTGACAAATATTATGAAGAGATAGATAAAGAACAACAGATTTTATTGACACCTAGTAGTAACTTAGAAGAGGCAGCACATAACCTATTTGCTGCTTTAAGAAAGCTAGATCAGTTGCCCGTTGAAATCATCTTATCTACGTATGTTCCTAATATTGGATTGGGTAGGACAATCAATGATCGATTGGTACGTGCCAGTGCTAGGTAATAAAATATTTTGTACAGTAAAACATGTTAATAAAAAATATCCTTGCTCTTATGAGATATATTCAAGATTATAATTTTAAAGATAAAAAAGCCTTAATCCGAGTAGACTTCAATGTTCCACTAAATGCCAATCTTGCAATCACAGATAGTACGCGAATTGATAAGACTCTTCCTACCATTCTTCAAGTTTTGAAAGACGGTGGTTCAGCCATTCTGATCTCGCATTTAGGTAGGCCTAAAAAGGGATATACGGATAGCCTATCACTCAAACATCTTATCCCATATCTAAGCAATAAATTAAATACTCAGGTAAGTTTTGCTTCGGATTGTATAGGGATAGAGGCTATAACAAAAGCCCAGAATTTAAAACCTGGAGAAGTGCTACTATTAGAAAATCTCCGATTTCAGGAAGCAGAAGAGCAAGGGGAAGCCGCATTTGCACAACAACTGGCCGCATTAGGTGATGTATATATCAATGATGCTTTTGGTGCAGCCCATCGAGAACATGCTTCTACTTATCAGATTACTCATTATATAAAAGATAGGCTAGCAGGCTATCTTTTACAGGAAGAAATAAATAATGCCAACAAACTGTTGAAGCATATAAAAAGGCCTTTTACTGTGATTATAGGAGGAACCAAAATAGGAGATAAACTACAAGCTGTGGAAGCTTTATTAGGTAAGTTAGATAATTTACTGATTGGCGGAGGAGTAGCTAATACCTTTCAGCAAGCGCTTGGTGGAAAGGTAGGTAAGTCAATTACAGAGCCTGATCAGCATGGGGTAGCCTTAAATATACTATATCAAGCAATTGAGAAGGGGATTAATCTTGTTTTACCTACTGATGTGGTTATAGCTGATCAGTGGAGCGATCGTGCTCGTATAGACACGGTACTCAGTGATGCAGTTCCAGAAAATTGGATGGCTTTAGATATTGGTCCTCATGCGCAAGAGCTATTTCAGGACATCATTCAGAAGTCTAAGACCATTTTATGGACTGGCCCCATAGGTGCTTTTGAATTCCCTTCTTTTAGTCAGGGGACACAAGCTACAATAGCTGCAGTAGCCAAAGCTACCCAGAAGGGCGCTTTTTCCTTGATAGGAGGGGGAGATTCAGCTACCGCTGTTGCTCAGTTTGGTTACACGAATCGAGTTTCTTATATATCTACAGGAGGGGGTGCTTTATTGGCTTATTTGGCAAATCCTAATTTGCCTGTTATTAAGGTATTAGGTAATTAGCGTGCTTCTAAACATGAATCGTTAGTTCTTTAAAATTGTCTAAAAGTCTATGCTTTATTTATGGACCATCTGTTAAAAGTATATTTTATTAGTTGCGGGTAGATAAGTAGGATTTGAAGAAAAGAATAAGATGAATGTTATCCATGCTATACGCAATGAAATACTATGTAAGGTATATGCTTTTGTACTAGAGATAATAAAATATTATGAATATAAAAAGGTAGCTTAACTGAATGAATGCTAAAAGTAAAGTAGTAGAAACAAATCTTTAAACTCCTTGCTTTCGTCATAGAAATCATGGGGTAGGATAAGCTATTTGGTTGATTGCTTCACGATACGATTGTTTGTATAATATCTTTTGGAGCTCCTTTACCTTTTTTATACATACGTTGCAATTCGTATTATACTTCTAGATGTCCTTGGTCTGCGGCATGTTCATACAATAGACTTCTTCCGAAACCTAGGAAAAGAGCATAAATGTAAATATACTAGTGGTAGTTAAAGAGAAAGAAGATATGAAAACTAGTATTATACAAGAGATAAAAGCAGAAGAATTTAGACGCTTAACGG
>Ga0209935_1001441_pt1 | contig 37382 bp, 40 predicted proteins | sample ThiBio_1000_plan_2_FD_183958 | JGI IMG/M metagenome (GOLD analysis project Ga0209935, IMG submission 183958) | Wastewater bioreactor microbial communities from Cape Town, South Africa - Thiocy_cont_1000_plan (SPAdes) | ecosystem: Engineered > Bioreactor > Thiocyanate-remediating >...
TTCATGGGCCGTTGGGTTAGGTAAAGCTGTTATTTCAACTCCATATTTATATGCAAAAGAATTGTTAAATGATGGTCGTGGATTTCTTGTACCATTCAATGATGCTAACTCAATGAGTTCCACAATAATTAAAGTTATTCAAGATAGTAAAATACGTGATAATGCTCGAGAACGAGCATATAAATTCGGCCGTCATATGACTTGGCCTATTATTGCTAGACAAGTTGAAAAGATGGCGAAAAATATAATTGATGATGCATAAAAACTTTTTTGTCAAATTCATCTCATTTTACATGGTGCACTTATTTTACTAATATATATTTTCGTTTTAGAATCGGTTTGAATTTTTATCTAACTTATATTGTTTTCAATTGTAGTAGTTAGATGTATGCATATTAATATTTATTTAAATAAACAATTTGTAGAAAGAAGTCAACTATTTTTTTTTAAATATGAATCTGATTCGAGCGCCCTCTCTTCAAGTCGATAATTTCAACAGTCTGCTTCATTCAATCATCGTCATAATGATCCGATTGATCATTTATCAATATCATTTATCTACCAGTTTTTAATATGAATTGAAATCCAAAATGGATAAAAGAAAAGTGAACATTTCGATCTCTGATTGGTTCTTGATTTTATTTCGTGTGTAAAATGTCGCATTCCAAAGACGAAGATGGTTTGTCTTTCTTTAGATATTTCATTTTTTATTTGTTTTCAACAATGACAGATGGTTATACTTTCCTACGATATCGTACGTCTATTAACTAATTTATTTCAATTGAGTCATGTAATTCTATTCGAATAGTTCATACGAAATATACCGAAACCGATTATATATCTGAAGGTTGGTCGCCAATTCATGAAACTCTTAAACGATTTCTCGAAAATTCAGTTGAGAACTTTCAACCGATGTCTTATCAATCGATTTATTGGTTGGTTGTTACTAAATTTGATTCGAACTGAATAAATCATTTTTGTTTGATCCTTAATCGTTTTAGTTTAGTCTATAAGATCGTATGCAAAGGTTACAAAGAACGACTTTTCGACGATTTAAAAAAGTTGCTAACTGAACATTGTCAAAGTTTAAAAAATCATCTCGATGAAAACGTAAGTGCCGTATTCAGTTCTCCATCAAAAAAATCATGTTCTCATATAAGTTGAAACGAATTCCAAACGATCATTCAACTACTCATACAAGCATTTACGTTCTTCAATTTATTAATTATCTTCATCAATATATTCAATCAATTGAAAAAATTACTCCACTTTTCGTAAATAATTTTCATCGAAATCGAAAGTCTCTGATTTCTTTTTTTGTCTTTTAGCATTATCTCGTCAGTTGATTTTTCTACTAAAATTCTTTTGTCTATTTAATTCAAAAATAAACTTCACAGGACGTTGTCTATTTGAAACCCAAATTACGGTCGACTGCTCGCCAGGAGTGTCTATTACTCTACAAAATAATCATCATCGAAGAACATATCAATCAAATTTTTTGTAAGCAAATCATTTCAATGGAAATAATCAACAAACAAACGTTCTTTAGCTGCTATCGAAGACCTTATGAAAACACCAGACAATCTATCGAAAGAAACAATCGGTTTGTTATTGCAAATGATTCATGATTACACACCAGGTAAATACAAAAAGAAAATCTTCCCTTTTATTTTCTTATTTACGAATAGAATCAGCAATCAAACAACGAGATCTATTCAAACGGTATTGTAATGGAGAAGATATTTTTAACGAAGAACCGATGGTTACATCTGCATCGTTCGTATTTCGAAGTTTTGGGTGTTTTTTTTAAATGTTTGTTTTTTCTTCAGACGAACAACTATGAAACGATCAGTTGAGAATTTGCCCGATGACGAAGGTAAAAACATCACAAGAGAAAAGTCTTTTTCAGGTTGTTTAATTTTAGATCAACCTTCAGCTAAACGTCCAATGCATACAACGTCTACAAGTTACTCAGATAATTGAACAATTTTGTATATTTTTTGTCTAATCGTAATACTTGATTTTGAAAAAGAAAAATAAAAAATTTATTTGACAATAGAAAAAAAAAAGTAAAACATATTGTTTTTTCTTCAACTAACATGCCGAACGAGCAAAAAAAGGAGAATATTTTTCTTCAAAAGAGAAAGAAATAGTGACAAATTAATACATTCTTGTTCGAATCGTTTCTTCCACCATGTCGTTTTCATTTTCATCAGCACAAATTATCGTTAAAATTATTCGACGATCTGATGGCAAAAGTATTTCAATGAATATCAATGAAAATGAAAAACATCGAGTGAAATTCATCAAAACTCATGTCAAACATTTATTTCGAATGAACAAAAAATTTCATTTATATTACAAAAATCGTCATATTAAATCTCGACATAAATTAAGTTACTACGGCATAACAAGTCAAGAGTCAAATATCGAAATTATTGTTGCTTGAACATTTTCTTTTTTTGCGTTAGTAGAGAACTAGTGCCCTCTGAATTGAGATCGAGTTGTTTTTTTATGCAACGTTGTCATTTGTTTGGATAAGAACAACTGACAAAGAGGAGGAAGAACGAACGAAGGTTTTTTCTTGCTTTTTGTAATACATTCGACGTTGTTGTTTTGAAATTAAACTAGAATTTTAAATTTTCGAACAAAATATGGCAACTGCTATGTCAGCTAATTGTTTAATATCCGTAGGATGAAGATAGATCAATTGTTTACGCGAATATTCGATTGCATTTTTCTAGCCAGAGCCTTTATTAGAACAATTTAATTGCCCGATTTGCTTGAATATTATGAAAGATGTTTGGGTAACGACATGTTTTCATCGATTTTGTGAAAATTGTATTAAAGGTAGAGATGATTTGTTGAAAAAGAGAAAATAATTTGAATTATTAGAATCAATTAATGCGGCACATCGATGTCCGTTGTGTAACAAAGCTTTGCAACAAGATGATGCTCAACGTGACGCACAATATAACTCTTTACTTGGTTAATATCTTTGATGAATAATTATTATTTGAATATTAAAATCATTTAGAAACAATTGATAGAGCCATTCAAGATGCTGAATCTCAAAAAGCAAAATCATTTGCTACTGATGGTAAAACTTCTTTTCTTTTTCCTTTCAGCAATAAAATTTCTTCGAATGAATTCATTAGTTGTAAATCAAATTGGTGATAATTCTATTCGAGCAACTCTCGAAGAACTTTTTCGAGGTACTGTTTTATGTTTAAAGAAAGAAAAAAACAGACGTATAGATTCTTGAATGGATTTAGACACACTTGTTGCATCATTAGCAAACCATTTGACCAGTGAAAATGACATGCGTATTCGATATAAACGAAAGAAAAACGAAATCGAACTCGCTTTTAACAAAAGTGTAACGGATCTACAAGCACAAAAATTGCCTCCAAAACGTACGAGAACGACTGATTCGAACGTCAATTCGATTGATATTCGGCTTTTTTTTAGAATATAAACAAGAACTCGATGTACTGACAAATGAATTTCATCAGAAAATCAAAGTACTCGATGAAGAAATTCGAAATGTTCAAATACTTTTTCTTCAAGCTTATAAAAAGTATTTTGAATCGAATAGATTGGATTTTCAAAAAACAAACTTGACGATCTTCTAGACATTTAGCTGAACATATCTCGAATTTTGGTGCCGTTTCGACACAAATTCATGTAACTTTATGGAAAGAAGATCGTCTCTATAAAACTAAAGATAAACAATTTCCAGTTAAATTAATGCGACCTGAAGATCGGTTCGATATAACTCTCAAGAATTTAAATTTGACTGAATTATCTTTGAAATTTTATTTAGTATGGATACTTTATTACCAATATTAAACGAAATTGCTGAAGCAAATGATGACAAAATAGTAAAATATGGTGATATGATTTTGTATACTTGTATTGAGTATGAACAATCAATTGAATTGACACATAATCGAATTGAGACACGTTTCTTTTTGAATTAGTACATTTGAAAATGAAGGAGAAAAAGACATTCTCAGACGATTAGAACGAATGAATATTGGTGATGAAATGGACGATGATAATGGTTTATTAACAGTTTCAAGTCAATGTCGTCCAATTCTCGAACATAAATTAGTAAGAAACAATAGAAATTTTGTACAAATAATCAAATACAAACTCGATTTATTTAGACTCGAGGAACATTAGTTATAATTCATGGTGATATTCTATTGGAAAGTGAAGTACCTAAACAATGTTTCATTCAAGTTTACAACGAAAATCCAACTAAAGAACATCGAGTTGATTATTTTCAATGCTCGCAATGTACACGAAATGATCAACCATTGAAATGGATTTGTAAATCATGTGCAATGGTTTGTCATAAAAGTAAGTCACGATCTTTTTTTTCTTTGAGACAAAAACTCAATTGAATATGTATCTCATTGAAGATCATCAGGTCACTCCGTTGATATTCGGAAATCGTGCGCAAGGGTAAGAAAAAATTCTGAACTTTCACTTTTGAACGTTCATTTTTCTTCTCTATAGACCAAAATGCGATTGTCGAAAAAAAGAATGTCACATATACCCAAAACATTGAGTTCTTTCTTTTTTTTTATAAATAAATATTTTTTGATTTTAATTCTAATATAAAATGTTTGTTTAAGCATAAATATATTTTTTAAATGTGAAAATCAAAATCAACAATAATAAAAACGAGCACGTCAATATATATATGTTATTCAGCCTCAACCATAAACAAAAATAGAAATATACATATCGGAAGATCTAGTGGAATGAGAAACGAATAAATCTAGTTGAATAACACCAAACGAATAGATAAATTTCAAGAGAAAAAAAAACGATAAAGATTAGCACTGTTGTTTAACAATTTCGATCGAATTCATCGGTCGAAATCTTTCCGATTGCATCTGGATTTTGTATTGGATCGAGTTCAGCAAAAAGATCTAACCAGTTCGATTTGTTTTCACTTTGACTTGTCGATGTTGGAACAGATGATTGATGGATTTTATTCGTTGATGTTAAAAATTCATTGAGAAGTGATGATGGAAGAAATGTACTATTCGAATCTGTTTTATTTGTTGAAATTGGAACCTGTTGATTCAATGTCTGAGCACCGAAAGCTGCTGTCCAATCAGCATCACTGTTACTATTGTCGAGAGGATCGAGATTCACATTGTCTGTATCGAGTGGTAACGACGAAAGAAGATCAGAAAACAATTTATCGTGATCAACCGATGAATCGAATAGATCAACAAGATTATCGTCAGTACTTAATTTACTTGGTGAGACTTCAAATGATGTATCAGCGGATGCTATATGAGATTGTTCAATGGCTGTAAGTTTTTCTAATTCAAGAAGTTGATCATCGAGTTGAGAATCTGTAATATCAATTAATGCATTTACTGGCTCGATTAAGTCAATCATTTGTTCTAAATATTAATTTTATTTCTCTTTGTTATTTATTGATAGGAGAATAACTCTTACCTTTCGAATCGTCGTTGGATTGATTCAAGTCAATCAATTGATCTTGATTGTCTTTTTCTTCTTCTTCGATTTTCTCATGTTTTGTTTTATCAATAAATGCACTCGAATTTCGTTCAGCTAATAAACGACTTGGTTCAGCTAGATCTTTAATCACAGTGAATTCATAATGTTGATAGCCTTTGAATGATTCTGCAATAGCTGACATTGTCTTCGAACTTTTCTCCCAGAAGACTAACAAAGCCTTTTGATAAGCAGCTAGAACATGTGAATACATGTTACATCGACTTGCTGTTAGTAGATCGATTTTTTGTATGACATCAGATTTCAATCGATCATATTCTAATTTCGATGTTTTCACTTGACTTTGCACTCGACGAAATTTTTCCAATTGTTTTTCAGGATCTAATTGTACCGATGCATCTTTCAGCCAAAGAATACTTCCACGATATTCTGTTCGAGCAGTTTCCATACGTTTAACTGTCATTAACGTGTCTGTAACAGCTCGATGACGAAATGTTTCTATTTCATTATATAAACGTAATAATGGTTGTCGTAGAGCCAAACGTTGTTGAGCCGTATAAGCAAGTACTTTCGAAACACTAGCCATCATTTTTCCGGCACGAGTTTTATCGACTTGAGCGTAGCCTTTTAAAAATCGAGCCATATCAGTTTCATCATGAGATAAAAAGAGAACATTATTCTGATACTGTTCCATAATCTAAATCGAGAAAATGATACCAATGATGAATAAATAGAAAGAGAGAGAGAGAGAGAGGAAAAACACCGATGGAACATACATTGGTTAATTCATTGCACGATCGTTTTATTGCATAGAGAAGCTCGAGTTTAGCATCGACATCCGCATCCGATGCAATCACGAATTCATCTTCTTCTCGGCCAAGTTTTTTAATAACTAATTGTTTTGTCGTCCAATATTTCGAACGTAGTTTACCTAAACTTGTTCGATCTCGATGTTCAGCATATTTATTATAGCTCATATTTTCATCAATAAAATCAGGAATAAATATTCGTTCGATCAAATCTCCTTCTGATATTTCGTTTTAGCACACCAATCGAGTATGATCATTCGACCTCTATCGATTAGCGATACAATTGGTAGAGAAATCCATTTGTAGAAATACAACACACACGTCACCCAGAAAAGTAAGAGGTAAAAGACGAATCAGATATAATTTACGAATGCAAGTCGTTTTTCTTTTATAAATTTCAGATTGATAGTTGATTCAACTAAAACGCAGATTTAATCAAGAAAAATGAGTCAAATAGGACAAGTCGTTGGTATTTTAGGTAAACTTAACGAAGAATACCAAACAAGTACACCGAAGAAATTGAAATTAATCGATGCCTATCTCGTCTACGTTTTATTAACTGGTATTGTTCAATTTGGTTACTGTCTTCTTGTTGGAACATTTCCATTCAACTCGTTTCTTTCCGGTTTTATTTCAACTGTTGGTTGCTTTGTTTTAGCTGGTACGAATAAGATTTTTTCCTTCGTCGTCTTCTAAATTGTATCCGTTTTGTTTTTTTTAGCAAGTTTACGTATCCAATTGAATAAGGCTAATCGAACGACATTTAATGTATCACCGGAACGAGCATTTGCTGATTTTGTCTTTGCTCATATTATCTTACATTTAGTTGTGATTAATTTTATTGGTTAAATTGATTAAATCAACAACAAGAAAAGAGAATCACAATGGACATTTAATAATATTCTATCATTCTTGGGTGTTTCTGTTGTTTTAGCGTTCTTTCTTGCTTTCTGTTTTTTTTTCATAGAAGTATCATTGTTGATTTGTTTTCTTCTTAGCTCTCTGTTTCTTATTTTTCATTTACATCGCGTCCATGTTAAATGAAGAATTTAAACAAAAAAAAGACGAGATTATTCAAAATAATTATTGTGTTTCGTTTTTTTAATTTTCAAAAACTAGAGTAGAAAACTGAATTTGTTCAATAGTATTGATACATTTGCATGCCCCCAGGAAACGGTTGCATATTCGGATAGTATACTTGCTGACCGTATGGATACGGCTGAGCCATATGCATGGCGCCAGCCATCATCATTTCTTGTTGACGTCGTTGTTCTTTTTCAGCACGTTGTAATTCCTGTGAGTGTTGTGCACGTTGAACACGACGCATCATTTCGGGAGAACCCGGCCGTGCGTTTTGACCGAACTGAGCCGGTGATCCGACTCGTTGTTGTTGCGCAAAAAGATATGGTGAACCAACACGTTCTTGTTGTGCGAAATCAGGCGATGCTGCTCGACGATGATGATGAACGGGAGTACCGGGTGGATATTGTTGAAACTGTGCGGGTGAACCAGCGCGAACGAAATAGCCTTCTTTCGGTGGTTTCTGTGCGTGTTGTTGACTTGCTTTCGGTCGTTTTATTTTTAATACACGTCTTTTTGGTTCTTCATAATAGCCTTCATCGTTTCTATATCGGTCATCGGGAACTTCGTGAACACCACCGGTTGCTTCTATGAACATTGGATCGTGAGGATTAGGTGAACCTGCTCGCATACGAACATATCGTACTGCAGCTTCGGCACCCATTTGATAAACGATATCAGGCAACGGTTCGGCGTCTACTATTGGTGGCCCTTGGAAACTTTCATCTTTCTTACGTCTTCGAAAAATACGCATTTCGATTTGCTCGAAAAATCACTACTGCATAAATTTGTATATTTTCATCATATTTATACAATGTTAGTTTTAAAAAAAATCAGTGAACCAAAACAAACAAAGCGTAGAATAATCAAACGAGTTGATGAGTAATTTCGTTTTTGCCCAATATCCTTTCCAATAAACAAAACGGTTATTTATTTATGTGTCATCAACAATAGTGTCTCGACTGATTCATCGTTTTCGTTGTGGTAAAGGAGGAAAAAAAAGGAAGCACAAGGATGTCGTTCATTGATCTATAGATTTGATAAAGTAGAACACATAATTATCAAGCGTTATTCGACGTGTACACGCGTCCTTTTCTTCCAAATAGAAATCAATATCAATCTGATATATATTTTCAATATGTACATTGGACGATAACGATGTACTTATCAAAAAGAAAAATCTCTTACGTAGAGTAGGTCGAAAAAATGAACGTATGCAATTAGTTCTTTGGATGATCACTTGAGAAGAGAAAAGACAAACAAAACACCATGGCTGTCATTCAAGAGACCATGGAAAATCAACGAAAAATCTCTTTACCAAGACGACTCGCAAGTAAGTTGATTGCATTTTCAATCGCCTGTACATGTGATGGTTCATACAGAACGAAAACAAAATAGTGAATATATCACATAGACTCATCATACAGATTCGTCTGCTTAACTTAAGCTTGACACCAACACTTGAAAGATACGCTTTTGCTTTGAATTGAATGATTTTTATGATATGAAATTGATTCATGTACATTGTATATATGAGTCTATTTTATCATCTGGCTGATTTGAGCTATGCAAGGGCATAACACATGAACACAACAAAACGAGGAGATCGATCGCACACACGCGTGCGCGAACGTTAGGATCGAATTTCCCTCCTATTCTCATTCTTCGTTTTTTCTTCTTTGTATCGATTTGTTCGTAATCGAGGACGATGTTCATTTTTTCTTGTATCAATAAGTAAAATACTATCGGGATCTAAGTCTGACAAACAAAAAAACCCTTGTACTCGAGTTCATTCGACCTACAGTAACTAACAGTAGACAAATGAAGAAAAACGAAACAATTTTAATTTTGATAGACATGAGATGATAGATGAGTAACTAAAGACTTTATATTCTTTCTCTCTCTCTTTCTATTTTTTTTCTATATGCGTATTAATAAGCGGTTCACTGATAGGGCATTGGCATTGTATTGAAAATAGAACAAACGAAACACCTGTTTATTTGTCTTTACAATTTTTCTTTTTTTTTCATAGCTTATATTGCATCGATGAATATTGCTAAAGTCTTTCGTCGTCATCATCATACAAAAGAAACACCTTCGAAAACTTTCGATAAATCTCCATTTATTCATCATCAACATACGGCTCGTCCATTTTCCTATCATATTCCTGCCACTGAACAAATACCTTCGACAACTTTATTAAAACCATCAAATGTCATTCCCTATCGAATTGGCATATCAAGTGATCGTACATTGTTAAATCAAACCGCTCAAACAAATGACAATGATGAAATTGTTCGTTTACCAATGCAAAAAAACAATCGTACAGGACTAAGTCCAAAAATGCGTAAAGATCGTCGATTTCAATCGCAGTTAAACGCAAATAAACGATGGTTATTTCGATCGATGGAAACGCTCGACGGATGGAAAGGCAAAGTTTTTCCTCAAAAACAACGCACATCCGAGTTTGTTCAATTGATTTTGAATCAATGCAAAATAAATTTCGTTTTTTTTCTTCTAAATTCAAGTCAAACACGATCACATAGTGTCGATAATTTAGCTGAGAGAAATGCCGATGAAAATCGTTCGACACAAAAACAACAACGTGCTTTATCACCGAACCGAAGTATTGAAGCGATTACTAATCGTATGATTAATAGTATTGGTAAACATCGAAAATCAACGAATCCTATTCCGAATCCTACGCGTCGTAGTCCAGCATTAACGATTGAAAAGCATCAAACCAATGGAAAATTAAATCGAACGAAAAATTCGTCATCAGCTATTCTGGATTTCCGTGAAATATCTTCATTTGGATTTACACAATCGAGTAAATTTACTATTTTGATTGATTTTTTCTATTTTCAAAAAACAAACTCGAATATTTCAGGAAGATCATCGACTGATAATGAAAATAATTCTTTAACACCATCGGATAATATCAACACTGATATACATTTAAGTGACGATGAAATAACAAGTAATTTATCTTATCTAGGCAATGGCTACGATCAACAAACGAATAACAATAATAATGAATTATCTGATTCATGGGATTTTAGTATAACATGGATTGATTCACTCAAAGAACAACATTCACCTCAACGTAAAATTCAATTCTATGAAAATCTTATTAAATTACTCGAACAAGATACATTAAATATTGATGAATTACTTGTTTTACGTAAAGTTTTAGCACGAATATGGCCAACTGATGAATCAACAACAACGAATCTCGATTCAAATATTCAGTTACCTTCATTTGAATTGAATCCTAACGGTACGAGATCATTGAGAGCTTCGAGCACAACAAAACGACGTTCAACATTGAATCATCATACTGCACAACGATGTTCAACTGTTATCGAACGATCTCCATTTGTTTACGAAGCGTTAAACGAACAATACAGTGGTCATAAAACAAAACCACCAACAGGTCTCGCTCCAGTCAAAGCCAAACCTTGCTTGGTCGAAAATCGTGTGGACAAAAATGAGCAAGTAGACGTGAAACCATCGGCACCACCATGTGAACAAGTCATCACTCCTCAAAATGACGAATCAATTCGTCGTTATTTCGAACGTTTGACACTTCTTGAAACAATCTATGAAAAACTCAATATTGAATCGACTAAACCGCCTATCGAAACTAAAGAACCAATAATACCTTCGAATAAAAACATATCGAATCGATTTATTGAAATGAATGTCGATGGCAGTGGTAGTACATGTAGTGAGAAAAGTTCAACGAAACGACGAGCACCAAAAGCTCCACATATTTCACAACAGAATCCCGTTCGTATCTATATTCATTGAAAATAAAACAAAACAAAATATTTTCTTTATTTAGCCTATGTTTACACTCTCATCAGCTGATGTGAATATTTCTCCAAAAATCGATCAAAAAATTAATATACCAATACAGATCGTATCATCGACGGAGAAAAATGCCAACAATAAAAATATACCTGAAGTCACAGCTTCATGTGATATTGATGGGCAGATTTTTGTTTACGATTCAAATACAATTCCTCATCAAAGTATCGATGAACCATCTGGTATAACTGTACATGTCAATATACAAAGTCAACAACCATTCTCTTTAGAAATGCTACCACGAAAAACCGAACAAATTCAACAATGGTTATCAACTTGCGATACCAAAGATGAATGTAACAATCAAGTTCAATACAAAATGCGTTGTACTGCTAAATCAATTCGTCCACAGAGTCCTTCACCGCCAATTACTCAACATGATACTGAGCCAGGTCGTTTTCGTAGCTGTTTGAAAATAAATCTTGAAAATACGGAACCAACCAAACAACGAAGTCGAGCGTCGTCTGCAACAACAAAATATTTCGAACGTCACCAAACATCCTATGACGAGATGCACAGTAGTGATGATGACTACTATCACACCGATCGGCAATCAGTATATCTTTGATCATTAAGAACTTTTCTTTTTCTTTCTCTTTTTTAATCTTGCCTGTGTATACGAACATTTTTATCGACATTTTTCATATATCTTCAACACACAATAAATTCTTTTTTTCGTTCGATCTAAAACATCGCATCAATTAAATCAAACTCTCTCTATCTCTCTCTCCCTTCCTTCACATCAATTAATATCTACTCATAATTGATGTACATCTATCAAATTTCATAGTGAATATATAAGCAATCGATTCCACCGTCAAACTCAACTCAACAAAACAACATACATTTCAACATGCAACAATCACCATTATCATCGTCAACCTATTTCTATCCATCATCACCAACACCAAGTGTACAATATTATGATTCTGCTTATTCATCATACAATTATTCAACACCTTCAACAACATCATTTCATTTTACATCATGTCCATATTCAAATGATTCATATTATATGCCATCACCTTTCTGTAAGTTTATCTTTCGAGATATTCTGACTAATTCAATCATTCTTCTTTGTTTTAGATCCACCTTATCAAAGCCCAACAGCATACACAATGCAACAACCACCATCACAATCATTCGTAAGCAGTACACCTGTAACAACAAGTAATGTATATCTTGCCCCAACAACAACTAACGTAAGTATTAAATCTCTATTAAAGCTACCTCTAAGTACATATGGTGAATTCGTGAGTAATTCGTTTAATCGCTCTTTCTCTTCTCCTGAACCTAATAAAAAAACATCTGTCTCTTTCTAGAATGTACAATCCAAACGTCGTCAACAACAAACAACACGAAATCTTGCTTCACCGTCATTCTCAACTGTAAGTGAAAACTTCATCAATAGTTCATTCAACTTGTCTGCTTTAAATTCTAGGTTCGCAAACGTATCAGCGACGAAGCAATCGAACGACTCAATCAATTCTATACAATTAAAAAACGTCCAACTGAAGCTGAAAAAGATCAATTGGCTACCGAATGCAACATCACATTAGCTCAAGTCAACACTTGGTTCAACAACGCTCGATCCCGTCGTGGTGATACAAATCCAAAATTAGCTCAAAAAGTTCTACGACAACAAATCGATTCGTTACACAATCAAGTCGTTCGTCTTCAACAACAACAAACAACATCGTCATCGTCTGCACATGTTTCTTTTTGAATATTTGTGTTATTTTTTAAATCAATATTGTGTGTGTTTTTCTTTTTGTTTCTTCTTGAATAAAGATTAAGTGTACAAAAATAATTCTAACATATTTCAATTATTTTCTCGGATGTTATGAAGACCTTACAAAGTTAGACGATAGTGCTATAAGTATATCAAAAGATTTCTCACAAATTAGCTCGTTGACATATTTTTGGATTGAATGTATTTCAAGTTGCATCGAGGATGAAGTTAGATGATTGTAGAAAGAACGAGAGATATCGCATCAATTAAATCAAACGCTCTCTCCTGTGCTCTCTTCCTTTACATCAATTAACATCTACTCATAATTGATGTGCATCCATCAAGCTTGGTAGTGAAGATATATATTCAAATCGTGTTTGTGATCTGAACAAACAACATACAATTCAATATGCAACAATCACCATTATCATCGTCAACCTATTTCCATCTATCATCACCAACACCCAGTGTACAATATTATGATTCTGCTTATTCATCATATAATTTTTCAACGCCTTCAACAACATCATTTCATTTTACATCATGTCCTTATTCAAATGATTCATACTACATGCCATCACCATTCTGTAAGTTGATTCAATTGAATCGATGAATGATATAAAATGTTTTCTATTTTAGATCCAACAATGTATCCAATCGAGCATCTTCCAACAGAAATCTTCGCAAGTAGTACACCTGTAACAGCAAGTAATGTAAGTGCATATCGTCTTTCAGACAGCCGTGAAAATGATTTTGTGAGTAAATTATGTATATTTTCTCAAATTACGTTTGTTTTAGGAATCACAACCGAAGCGTCGTCCACAACAACAATCAACACGAAATCTTGCCTCGCCATCCTTTTCAAGTGTAAGTTAACCATTTCACCAATATGCGATTCAACTTGTCTGCTTTAAATTTTAGATTCGCAAACGTATCAGCGACGAAGCAATCGAACGACTCAATCAATTCTATACAATTAAAAAACGTCCAACTGAAGCTGAAAAAGATCAATTGGCTACCGAATGCAACATCACATTAGCTCAAGTCAACACTTGGTTCAACAACGCTCGATCCCGTCGTGGTGATACAAATCCAAAATTAGCTCAAAAAGTTCTACGACAACAAATCGATTCGTTACACAATCAAGTCGTTCGTCTTCAACAACAACAAACAACATCGTCATCGTCTGGACATGTTTCTTTTTGAATACTTCTGTTATATTTTTAAATAAATGTTATGTGTGTTTTGTTGCTTGTTAAATAAATACGAATTGTATGCCAATAAGTGGAAGATCTTTTGTTGAATGTTGACAGTTGAAGGACGTAGAATTGATTTGCATGATTATACATTTTTCTAGATTTGCTCATCATATTGATTGTGACAGGAAGAGGGATGAAGTCGTTCAATTGACAGATGAGTAGGATGAAATAGATACGAACGAATGATGAAGTATATATTTGCAAGTTGATATTATTTAGCATTTGAAAGAATCTTCAATGATAATGAAGTTTACGTTTTTTTTTTGTAGAATTTCCTTTCAAGAATAACCTATTCATAAATTATATTCGGAAGTAAATTTCGTTCTGTTCATAAAGATTTATTTCGAATAAGTGAAGATGTATTGAGAGATACTTGCGCAATATTCGTTTTAGTTACTTATTTGATGAAGGAACATAATCGTATGTCGTGTGATAGGTATACTCCAGTATATAAATATGGTAAGAGAATGAAAGATAAAGATAAAGTACTAAAGAATTATTTCATCGTGTATTGGAAGATATCAATGTCGTGTGAAGTTATATGATTATAACTTAGTCAAACAATAAATTTTGAGTTCTGCTTAGTCGGATTCTGTCAGATAAAATAGGATGAGAATGACTTTTTTTTTCGATACGTGTGATTATTACGTCATGTCAACGTATTGTTCTGATAGGCGATCATTTTTCAAGAAATGAGAGATAGAGAGAAAAGGAAAGAGAACGAATAAATTGATGGCATCGTTCTAAATCTGAATTATTCTTTTTTTTTTGATGTTGTAAAAAGGAGGAGAAGAAGACGACGACGACGACGACGAAGGAATTAGTAGTCAATTGAGTAAGGTTCTGTGAATGATTATTTCGCAGAGTGTAAGCTTAGTTAATATAGAAGAAATAAGAATGTAATAGTTCTTGAATTTCGGACGACCTTTTACTTTAGATAGGATTTCATCTTTATACGGGTATACGCAAAATTATGTTGAGTTTAATTACTATTTTCAGATCAGATAGACAGAATGGTCCAATTAACTTATCGGTATTGGAACCTAATGGTATTTGTTGTATTGTCGATTGATTTGATTTTCGGTGAAAATTGTGGAGATCATATAGATGATTTCTTTGTAAGTTAATTTGTTATTACAATTGTTTTGAATAAAGAAATCATTTGGTGCCTTAGTATAATGCTGATTTTGCTGGGCCATTTTTTGATCAACCAGTTTATACAGTTTCGAATTTTTCGGTATCGAATCCTCATCGTACACGGCTGTTCGATTTTTCTGTTCATTATGATGAAAGTCAAACTCGACCTAGTTATTTTAATTTTACAGAAAATGGTATACGTTCATTTAAATCAGCTCAAGAATTTGATGTTATTTCGAGTGATTCCAATTTTATTGTCGAACCTATAAGTGATAATAATTACAGACTTTTGACAAATGCAGAGTATGTCTAATATCGTCGATTAAATTTATTGAAAGAATTGAATCAAATTTTTTTTTCTCTCAAGATCTTTGAGTTATTCTTCACCATATCACCGCTATCTATTCGAATTAATTGTTACAAAACAACGTCCTAATCAATCATCACTACGATCAACAGCTATAGTTCAAATTAATTTAGTAAATGATAATGCCAATGCACCACAATTTCTTCTCGAACCGGAGGTGCTCTACATAAGTGAAGCAGCTCTACCTGGTACGCAATTCGGTACTGTCTATGCTTACGATCCTGATGGTGATTCAGTTATCTATACAACTAATAGTAGTCAGTTTAGTATTGATCCTGTTACTGGTGTTTTACAATTACGACGAGAATTTCCACGATATTGCACTGTTTCATGCAAATATGTTGTACATATAAATGCAACTGATGATGATTCTTCTTGCGCTTTACCTGGCACATGTGTACGTCGATCGAGTTCAAGGAATATTGAAGTCATCGTTTTAGCATCAAATCGACATCCACCAGAATTTTTAAATTCAAAATGTAACGCAGGATCTATACAATTATATGAAAATATGCTAGAGAACACTACTGTTGAGTCATTGTTAGTAGTAGATAATGATCGAGTTGTCAATAATTCGATTGAAATCATATTTCCACCTGAAAAACTAACAACAACAGGTAAACAATCGGAATTAAATTCATTATTAAAACATGCTATTCATTTTATTAGGTGATGGTTCGAGAAATACTGCTTATACGCAGTTTCATATTGAAACAAACTATCTAGGAAATAATTCTGTAGAAGCTTATATTAAAACAAATAAGATGTTCGATTATGATGATTTAAGTAGGATTACAAAGATCGTTGCTATACAAAAGACATTTGTCGTTCTAGGTGCAACTCGAGAGTGGTATTTAATGATCTTAGCACATGATTCTGGTGAAGTTCAACGACAAAGTACTCCTCTCACTCTCTTTCTAATTTATATATTTTCTACTGTTAATCTTGTTCTAGCTTTGTGTAGTCTACATATTAAATTAATTGATATCAATGATAATCCTCCTGGTAAAACAAAATCGAATTGTAATAAAAGAAGAAAAAAAAACTTGAATTACGTATTTAGTATTTTTAAATTCTAAATGGGATTATACAATATACACTTCATCAGCTCCTATTACTAATCATCGTCTTTTTCAAATACATGCATGGGATGCTGACTCCGGACGAAATAAAGAAATAGACTATTTCATCTCAAATACATCTCTTCCATATTTTCAAATCGAACATGACACAGGCTGGATCACATATCGAGATGATTTTCATAATCTTCATTTGTTAAATGCAAATCTTTTCCCCATGACATTCTATGTTTATGCACAAGACCGAGGTAAACCATCATTACGTAGTTCAACTAATGCAGAAGTGACTATCAATTTAAAACTTGATTCTGTTTCTAATACTGCTCAATGGCGTTATCCTCAATTGAAAAATGATGTGTACAATATTTCAATTAGTGAAAAATTCTATGAAATCAATCCACATATTCCGATATTCGATGCAATGAATAAAACTGGTTTTGATGGATCAATCAAGTTTCAATTACCACACAATCCATCAGTAATAGCTATTAGTGATCCATTTTATACTAGTGATATTCAAAGTCTGGGCGGCCAGGAATATCAAACTTATATCTATCTTCAAAAGTAATCAACATATACTCACAAACAAGCAATGTTTGAACAATTTGATATTATTTTCAGAAGTTTAGATGCAGAAATTCAAAATAATTATTTTCTACGACTTGAAGTTTATGATGATCCACCATTAATAGGTTGGCTTAATATAACTATTATTGATGAAAATGATCATATACCAACATTTGATATTCGCTCACTCAGCTTAACTATATTAGCAGACGATAATATCAATCGACCGATTGCTCATGTTCAAGCATTTGATCGTGACATTGATGAAAACAATAAATACATTGAATATTACTGTAATACAGATTTAACTAGTGAAACAACGAGAAGTAAATTTCGTGTCGAATCAGATGGCACAGTATGGATTAGTGGAACGTTTGAAAAAGATCTAAGCGAAAATACATCCTATCGTTTATTTATTACAGCTGTGAATACAAAGAGTCGAGCATGGAATTCGACGAGAAATTTTACTCAAGATTTTCAACTTGATATCAAAGTCATTTATATTGACAATAATATTCCGAGTTAATATTTTTATTTCAATTAGAACGAAAAAAAATAAATTCACTTTTATTTCATTTAGATTTTTCTGATAGTTCACCACAAACTATCACGATTCCTGAGGTATTTGAAAAGAATGAATCTATTTTTAGTTTCAATATTACCGATGATGATATAAATACATCAATGACATTAGGAATATTGAGTGGAAATGATCGAAATACTTTTGCATTCATATTACAATCGAATAATAAAAACGATTCAACAAGAAAACGATATGAAGCAGTAGGAGAGTTAGTCGTTGTTGGATCGTTGGATTATCGATTGAAACCCAGTTATAATCTTGTTCTGTTTGCATTTGATGGAAGTAATTTTATATCCATCGATGTATCAGTTAATTTAGCGAAAAGCAATACTAGAGCTCCTCAATTCAATCTTATGCCTGGTTTTTCATATTATGAATATCAACGATACGAAAATAGTTCAGAATTAACCTACAATGGACCAAAAGTATTTTCGAAAAAAAATATATTCGATTGTCGATTCTTGTCTTTCCATTTAGATTAAAGCCGTTGATGAAGATGATAATGGTAATCCGACGGATCTCAATTATGAACTCTATGATAATCGTCGTCAATTTAATATAATGAATTTAGCACAAGATTCGTATGGTTATTTATCAATTAAAGTAAATTCAAGTGGACTTTCTCATGATTTACCGTTCGGTAGTCCATCTCATATATTTGCAATTAAAGCAACAAATTCACACGGAGTGTCAAGTTATGCACCAGTTCGTATTCAAGTCATAGGAAAAAATAATAAAGCACCAATACCAATGGTAAATGATCGTTTTTCTCTATTTTTCATAATATTTCCAAATAAATTTAGATCAATAATTGTATAAAACAAGGTAATAATCAAATAGTTGATGTTAAATTTTATGATTATGATAACAATACTGGAAATGCTCATCTGCCCTACACAATTCAAATTATCGAACCATCAAATGTAGAAATAGATCCGAGAACTGGTGACAGTAATTTTAAATTGACATACATCGGCAATCTTAATCGAAGTGAAGTCAAACATTTTAATGTAACTTTCAATGCAAGTGATTCCACTGGTAATTCTCGAATCAGTACAATTTCAATTATTGTTTGTGATGAATTACAATCGTATCCAATTTCGGATGCAACAAAAGACATTCATATTATTTATGCCAATGGATATGAAAAGAGTTTTAAAAATATCGATCTCGGATCAGTATTTGTCAGAGATTCAAATGATTGGTTTCAAGCAAACAGAATTTATTCGATACGAGACGAGAGTCATAGGGAATCGTTTGATATAGTTAATGGACAATTGCGTATAAAGAATTATGCATTCAGCGATCGATATGTAATAAATGTTGATGTTGAAAAACAACCAGGAGGATCAAAAGCTGTAAGTACAATTAATATCATATTTGATGCTGTCGATGGAGATATCGTTCGTCACGCTACAACAATTCGTATTCAAGGTGAATATCCTGAAACATTAATTGATCAAAACTTGGGTTATCCTATCAATAAACTTCGTTCAGCACTTGCAACTGTATTAAGTGTTCATATAGATTTGATTCATATTTTATGTATACGTTCTGTACATCAATATCAAATTCCTTATCAACCATCGATAACATTAGAACTGGCAAAGACTGTAGCATTAACGGATGTCATATTCGATGTATCGACACTAAGCAGACTCATTATTAGTGATACACTTCAAGCCAGACTCAATCAACTTAAAGACTTATCATCAATTAATGTGATCGCTGTTGAACCTGATCCATGCACTAATTATGCTTGTCCTCTAGGTAATTTGTAGCGTTGTCACAATTATTTCTCTATATATATTGAATTATTAAGGAACTCAATGTAAAGCAACACGAGCAATTAATTCAAAACCATTAACAATCGATTCGAATCAAACATCATTTGTTGGAATTAATATTTTGAATTCAGCTGATTGTATTAATCCTGTAAATCTTGATAGTTTACAGCGTAGTTCATCATCTTGTCCAGATGGACTATCTGCTTCGGCTTATGATTTATCTCGACTACAAAGTATTAAAAATGAACGATCATTCTTGAAAGATGGACAAGGATATGCAAGTTATAAAGCTGAAGCATTTTCTACTCTTGCTCCAACACGTTTTTCATTTGATTTTCTTCTTCAAACATTAATACAACAAGGATTAATTTTATTATATGGTCGACATGATTCATCAACGAATGATTTTCCTTGGATTGCTTTTGATATTTATAATGGAGAATTGAGATTTCATTATGGAAATCAAATTAAAACTTTTGAATCAACTCATGTAGTATTAAAGACTTCAGCATGGTATCACGTTGAATGTCAAGTAAATTAATTCTTCAATAAAAAATAAATCTCTTACAAATACAATACTTGTTCATTCTCTTTCAGTTCGTTCATTCACAAATTTTAATTTCCATCAATGATTATCAATGTATTCTCGATGGTAACGACAAATCAATTAATTACGATCGATCCAATGTTTTATTATACATTGGCGGTGTACCAACTTATCAACTAATCAACCATCTTTATCCATCATTACCATTTAACAATTCATTCGATGGTTGTATACGTAATGTTTTATCGAATGGTTGTTATTTGGATATGTCATCAACCGTTGACTCAACTAATTCAGCAGCTAATTCGTGTCCATATGCAGGTACACGCACAACTCCACCTGCACGCTTCTCCAACTTAGTACCATGGTACACATGGCTAATTATTGCACTTGTTTTACTATTTTTAGCAACAATACTCATGATAGTATTAATAATATGTCATAGACGTAAATATATAATGAGAGTTTTAACAGATCTTTATATACATGATACAAGAGATAATATTGTTGATTATAAGTTAGTAATTGATTTGATGAATTTTCAACAAAGACAATGAAAGATATGTTATTTTTTAAGAGAATATGCTGGAGAACAAGATCATTCATCGTATGATCTTCGTGTTCTCCAAAAACCAGTCTACCATCTTCCTGATGATAGCACAACTGCTAATAATAATCAAATAGGTAAGTCGTATATATTTTGATAATGTTAAAATGACATCATAATTTATTCGAAAAAATCAGATTATCCAAATTCAACTTCTTATTATCGACCAGCACTTGGCGACTTCATTGATGATAGATTAAATGAACAAGTTCTTTCATATGCTAATGATACGAAATTACACTATTTATATGAAGGCAACGGTTCGATTGATTCGAGTTTCAGTTCGATTCAGCCTCCATCACCAACCAATCAAAATCAATATGAATATCTTCGATCATTGGGACCAAAATTTTCCAATATCGCCGATCTATACTCAGAGACTAAGAATAATAACGATGATATCGTTCTATAAAAAATAACATGATCATATATCTTATCTCGATATTTCACTCAAGTAGAAAGCACATCATTGAACAAATCAACTTCTTCAAAATACATATATATATTTTTTTTGTTTGTTTGAAATACGGAAAACAAAAAAGCGAAAAATCATCGAATAAAAGTTTCTCTGTTTATCTTTTATCTGATCATCGACAAGAAGAAAAAAAAACAAATCGAACTAGAAACACAAAACACAAAACAAACTATTCGAATAAACCAAACGTTGGAACAAGTTTCGACACTTTTTGTTGAAAGAATTTATATTCAGGATATTTTCGATATAAACGTTCTTCACTCATCGGTATCGAACCGAATAACATCATCAATGTGATTAAAAATGGACCTAATGCACACCAGAATGGTGCTTGATGAAGATAACCAAACAGAAATAAGCCCCACCAAAATATCAATTCACCGAGATAATTTGGATGACGACTATGTTTCCAAAGACCAGTCGATAGAACGGCGAAACGATGCTGTTTCGATTTCGATTTATATCGTCGAAAATCATTTAATTGTCTATCAGCAAGATTCTCAATTAAAACACCAATGAAAATAAACATTAACAAGATAATATCCATAATGTTGACATTATCACCAGTCTGAGTATTTAAATAGATGTAATAGATCGATGAACTACCAAGAAGAACTTGTAACATTGGCAGACAATGTAGTGCCAAAAATGCAAACAATTGAAAATGTTGTTTATAATCTTTTCTCATCGATTGATAACGCCAATCTTCATGTTGAATATTATCAGATGATGTCAATGTTTGAAAACTTAAATGATATGACCAGAGTGAAATAATGCAAAATAGTGGAAGACGTTCCATTGAGAAGAATTCAATAGAATCATTGGATATATGAAAATAGATCGAGGCAAGAAATGGTATTAATGGCCAATGAAGATCGTAAATATTATTCGACGAATAAACATAATTACCCAAGAAAAATAGAACACATGTATTAACAAAATCAATGAAATAGAAACGAATCAATGACGATGAAATCACTGGTATGAATATGAAATCCAATAGGATTGAGAAGCCAATTAAACTGATATAAATCGTTGAGTAAGCACGAATTGGTGATGATGGAAGTTTCATATTTCTTTTCGTCGTGAAATGTTATTTAAATGGACATATGTCAGAAAACATGGAGTTGTTTTCAAGTTTAAACGATAGAATAAATGTAATAAAAAAAGAAGAAAAAAAAACGTCTGAAAGAACGACGATAACAACACACAATAGTTAGAAGGAACGATCGACAGGAGAAAAAAAATAAAAATAAAAGACATGATTCGTTCGTTCTTTCTTCCTCAATAACAACGAGACCTCACCTTGGCAACATTTGAGTTGCATTGCATAGATGTTATTAATGTATTAGACGATTGAAAAGAGAAAAAAAAAGCACAAGACTACTAAATAAACGATTGAAGTATTAGAGTGATAAAAGATTTTGATCATGGATTATGACGATCCAAATGAAGGCACAAGACAATTCGGTACACTTTCGATGAATCAAACGCTCACAGCACCATTGAACAATACCGTTGATTTTCTTGTATGCAGAGTGATTTCTCTCGAATATTCTCAAACTTCTTTTCTTCTTCTTCGTTTATTTCTTTAGGGACTCGGAAATGACCTTGGTCAAACAACAGTTAGTTACGATCAAATGCTTGATGAATCTGCACGAGAATGTAAGATATGTTTCTTTCTTTCTTTTTTTTAATAACAACAAAACTTGTTGCCCGGTTCATCATCTGTTTCTCTCAGGCCGTTTTTTTATATGACAAAAACAAGACACTCAGATAATTGTAATAATACTTGCAAATAAATCTGTGTCGTCTATTCATTTCGACAGATGTTACCATAAAAAAAAACGTTCGAATTCTATCACTCAACAGCAAGAAACCTGATTCGCATATTTGTATAAAATTAAGATAAAATTACTATAGATGAATAAATCAGAAAAAACAACAAAAACATGTCCAATTCGTTTGATTTTCTTTCTCTTATCTTCTTAAAGACATTAATCTAAAAAGCAAGCTTTGATTTGAAGTATTAAATAACCATTTGTTTTCTTTATTCTAGTACTAAAACATGGTTTTAAAAAAGTGGCGAAAAAAAATGATTACATTCATATCGACGAAATCGGAGACGCATTTCGTCATTCAGGGCAAAATCCTACCGAAGACATCATTAAAGATATGATCGAACGAGCGAAAAAACTCAAAGCTTCCTATCATCGAGACGATGACGATGATGAAGGTTAGTGAAATTACAAAAAAGAAAAGTGGATTATTAAAATCACGAAAGAAAATAATATTAATTTGTTGTTTTTTACTTGTCATTTATTTGGAATCTGTTGATTTTATATTCGGTTCGTATATACAATCATCAAATGCTGTTTAGACGTTCGAAACCTTTGAAACGAAAGAGCTCTTGATATTTTTTTTTTATTGAAATATTATTTTTAATCTATATCTAATATATACATGTCTGATAACTAGATGCCAAGCCGAATGATAATTTATCATTTGCTGATTTTTTAACTGTTGTTCATGAAAACTGGATACCATACGACGAGGATAAAGAAGAATTACAAAAAGCATTCGATATACTTGATCCGGAGTGTAAATCGAAATTAATGGTGGATGAATTTGTGTATTTACTCAAAAATTGCGATTGGTCTGATGACGAAATCGAACTACTTCTGTCTCAAGTCAGCTGTGCTGATGGTTATTTTCTTCATGACGGTAATCGATATTTATGATTATTAATTTCTTCTTTTTCTCATTTTTATGTCAATTTTTATGTTAAATAGATTTGCAAAAAATATTATTAACACCAGTTGAAGCTGCGAAGAAAAAATCCAGCAAAGGAAAAAAGAAAAAATAGACAATTTAAAATTCTTTTTCATTTTCTTTTGAAAATAAAAAAACAAGTCGCTTTTCCATCTGTTCTTTTTTTTTCAATGTTGATATTTTTTTCTCACTCATTTATAAACATTTTTTTCCTCTTCATCCATCTTCATCAATTAGAACAGCAGATTTCTCTCTTATTTTCCTTCCAGTACATTTGTTTTTTGCCCATCATAGAGGTCTTTCTTTTTTGTACCAGGCATATTTGTCCTTGTCGTTAGGCCTCGTCAGAGGACACACACAGATGAAGAAGTCAATCTTAATAGAAAACATCTGACGGTCCTGTGCGAACTATTTCTACACGACAGTCCTCTGCCGTACAGATATACAGGAAAAGAACGTTGACTTTTTGTCTTAGACGATCATTTATACTAAAGTAACAGCGATTAGAGCATTTTCTATTTGTTTGCCACATTGGCATATCGCTGCGGATTTTTTTCTCGTTTTTTTTTCTATGTCATATATCGAGCAAAGAATTATCAGCCGAACAGCGATGTCAATACTTCTATACATATATTTTTTTTCACCCGAAGACTTGATAATAATAATAATAATAATAATAATAATAATCATGATACCCTGGATTCGTATACGTAATAACACAATATGCAAATTCTAAAGGAAATAAATCCAAAATATAATGGCGTATTTATAAGAAAAACAAAAATCGTCTATCGTAAATTTTGAAGTATGCATTTTGTGTGAAAGGTGAAGTGTCGCTTGAATAGGAGATAGGTGATGTGAAATAAAGAAGAAATATATCAACTCGAAAAATAATAACAAGGACATTATCGAATAGTTGTCTTTACTCATAATGACTGCGTGTCTCTATGCGTATGCACGTATGTGCCTGTATGTATATTATATTTTGTCTTATTTTTCTTTTGGTGTTTTTTTTCTTTCATTTCGTTTTAACCCCTTGCGATTTTTTTTGTCTGAATTTTGCTTCTTCTACACCGGTGGTGTTCTCGCGCCCGACCTGTAGCTTGTTTTTTTTCGGTTGTGCGGTCACAGACAACGAATAGCAAGCAAACAGGACTGCAATTGTGAAAAAACGCAAGACGCAAAGACGCAAAACGCACGAAGGGGAAAAAAGAAAGAGAAAGCGATAAAAAAAAGAGAATAAGAGAGAAGAGAACCCAATGCATTTTTTAGTATCTGTACAGCGAAAAAAACGAGTCTTCCTCTCTCATAGTTTCTGTCTTTCTCTTTATTCTTTCTTCGTCTTTTTTGCGTTGTTTCCGAATAGCTGTTTTGCACTCTCTCTCTCCCTCTCCCACTCCCTTTTCCCTTGTGGTTGTTTTCTTTTTTTTTCTCTCTCTCTCTCTCTGTCTGTCTCTGGTTGTCGTGCGGTCGGCTCTGTCCCATCTTTGATTTTGAAGCGGTCGTATGTTTTAGTTTTTGATGGATGTCAAAGAGCCACGCGAGTCGCCACAACAATCGTCTGCTAGCCGGCTGTTATTTACTATTCTATATTCTACTCGATACGGCGACCGATCGATATACAATTAGTGTTCGACGTGAACACGTGTATTCGACATGCATTTCGATATCGCAATGGTTTTTGTCGCTTTTGTTACTACTGTTCTCTGTTCGTTACCGTCATCATTGTCAAACATAATTACTACTCAAACTGGCTCAATAATAACAACAACGACGACGACGACGACGACAACAACAAGTGAGTGCTATTCATCGATAAATTGAATTAGGCGGACAGAGTACAGAAATTGTCATCTTCACTCAGAATCACGATGAAATTATTTATTGATCGAAATAGATAGTTCGCTATTTTCTAATATTTCATATGAGTTTAAAAAGTATTATGACTACGTAATTCGATCTTCAATCAAATATCGATATAATAATTATTAAATGTCTTATATGTTTTTTTCTTTTTTTTCACAATGGTTATCGATTATTTCATTTGATCTTAGGATATAGATATCCATAGACGTACATACATAAATATGCAACACCACAGGCAACCTTGAGAGTATCTATAGATAGCTAGGTATAGACATGATTTGGGCTTATCACAGGGCGTTATTCTACTCGTATTTTCTTTATACTGGTGAGAGGTGTTAAGTTGTGACGATGATGATGATGATGATGCTGCGTTTTAAGAGAGAAAACAACATCAGTGTAAACGGTAGTTAATGACACTCGTTCGAATGAAACAACAACAACAAAAACAACATTATTAAACGCTTGCAGAGTGAAGAGAAAAAAAAAGAAAATTCCCGTTGACAAGATTTTCACCATTGAGATGTTTAATAAGTTAAGGTGACTTTTTCTTTTCGGAATGTGACAGATAATCAATATGATAGTATATATTTCTGATCGAGAAGATTCTTTTTGATTTCTTTTTGTTTATGTCTCCATTGAATAGAAATATATACATATCGATCAATTGATCGATCGATCGGCACAACTGCTCGCTGATATTTGTCAGTGATTGACATAGAAAACTCCAATCAATGGATATGTCAAAAAGAAAACCGCTCTCTATGGCATAGTAGACTAAAGAATACTAATCACATATTTATTCATATAAACATATATGTATATATATATATATTTTTTGTTTTATTTTCTTGAGACCATTTAATCTTAATCAAGATTATGTCGTTTCGATAAGACACATTCACATCATATTTTGCATGTTGTTCGATTCTCCTGAGACGGGAACGAGTTTTCCGTTTGATTTTGATTGATTTCGTCTAATAGAATTACCTAGAATTTTCTTTTTGCACTCAATCAGAATAGATACGCGAAAGATAATAGCAAAAAAATGTTTCGAAGAATTAAGATTCCATTTAAAGAAACAAAAGAAAAGAAGCAATTCGTATGCATTCGAATGTCTCGACATTTAGTTTAGCGGTCTGTTATCTTCCAAGATACAGTATTTTTTCGTGGGCTTACATATACACACATACGCACGCACATTTTCTCTCTATTGGCAAGATGAGACATCACCATGAAGGCTATTGCGGAGTAGAAATGATAAACTCTTGTTAGTTCGAGTGATAAACAAGAGAAAACCTTGTCATTAATGTTGTTGATGATTGTGCACAGAAGGTGATTCGTCACAAGAGAATGAGAAAGAAAAAAGAACAATTCTTCAATGGCTTCGATTAAACATATAAAAATCTATTAGAACACTGTTAGTTCAATTGAAATCTGCAATAAATCGTGCGCTTAAGGGTCTTAGATATGAGTAATCAATTGATATATTTCATTGCTCTGAATGCACATTAACCTCGAAAATCATAAAAAAAACAATTTCCATCTCCACGAATTAGCTTGTCAAGTGTTTTTATTTCTCATTATTATTATTTCGTTTCTATTTACATTTTCTTTTTTTCATATTGACAAAGTCCATGCACTTTACCTGTTGGAGGTTTTTCTGTTTTCATTTCTTAGTTGGCAGGTTCATTCATATTTGTCTGAGGTGTAATTTTCAATGACCTCAACACCAAATAAATGTCTTTTTTTTGTGTATGTGCATTCGATGGTCATATGAGACGACACTACAAACTTCAATTACGCCTCGAAAGAAATGGTTTTAAGTAGCAAAAACGTATCTCTCTCCCTCTCCCTCTTTCACACAAAGGTCAAATAAATCTACATTACATCTGTCTCCAGAAAAAAAAGAACCGCACTTGACAGCAACCTTCAAGGAAAGTGTTTGCAATTACAAAGATAACAAATATGCACACTGACAAGTATAGATACATGATTATGTTTTATATCAAGAATAGACGAGAATCTGTCAGTAAATTCGAAATATATACATAAATACAAAAAAAAATGAGAACGATAAATGACCTTTGTATTGCGTCGAATAAACTTATGAGAATGTAGAGAAAAGAATTTGATCTGCCATCCATTTACATTTTTATTTGTTCTTTTTCGTGAAACAGAACACTTTCGAATCGAAAGATAACAAACAAGCGATCTTTTCGGGTAGAATAGACTCATAATTCAAATGCAAACTTTTTTTTCTCTCTCTCTCGTTTTTTTTCAAATGTTTGCTACATAGAAATAAATCTACTTATTTCTATTCGATGATGATTGTCGAGACATCGTTATTGGATTTTATTTCTATTAAAAAAAACGACGATTGCCTCAGAATCAATTCGTATAAATATACATATACAAAATATCATCTTTCACATTTTCTAATCTTTTTTATTGAATAGACTTGTATAAAATATCGAAGGACGCAATATTCAAATATACGTCGTATTTATTTTTTCTTCTTCACCTCGAAATCATATACATGTATTTGCTTTTAATATCGCTAATAGATTGAAAGAAAATAGAGGTTTTTTTTCTCATTGACATTTATAACTATCTGTAAATATCTAACTGATCACACATATATATATATGCATAAATACGAAAAAAAAACGCGAGAGAACAGAAACAGACATACGCAGTCGTTTTTTTTCTCATCAATAATATTAATGATGAAGAAAAAGCAGAACGATTAAACGGGACTGATGCGCAAACCGAGTGCATTCAGGCGGAATAAAAGAAAATATTCTATATGTATATACGTAATTCGAACTACCAATGATGAGAAGAAAAAGAAATTAAAAGAAAATGTCTACTGATGTATTCGACAACGAGCAAGGCTAACTATGATTAATGATCAACAGTACAATGGTACATATAAATGTCTATTCTACTGTAATATTAACATAAAAAATTTGTTAACACGTCAAAATTTATTTACATAAACAAAACGAATAGGCATTACTAATTGATTTCTTTTGCTAATGTATTCGATTGAATTTTCTACGCAGATAAAATTCATTGAGAAAATAAGTGGAAAGAAAAAGAAATTTAGTAAAATAATGACAACAACCATAACAAAAAATACGAATAAATAAATAAATAAATAAAAGATCATTATCTAATGAGAATTTTCTTTAGACACACTCGAACAAGAACAGTTCACCTATGAAATTGTCATTCCCCGATCATTACGATCATCCAGATCATTCTCATTTCTACCTGATTGGAAAGCTCGACTAAGAGATAACGAACAAACGTTATACAATCGTCAACAACGTCATAAACGTTCATCAGAACAATTATCTCAACAATCAAATTCTAGTTTATTCTATCGTATCGATGCTTTTAATCGAACATTCGATTTACTCTTAATCGAAGATGAAACATTTCTCGCACCATCATTTGTTATTCAACATTTTGATCACAATCGGACATGGTTATCAAATAATATTGAACATTGCTTCTATAAAGGTTATGTCAATGAAAATCCATTATCGACACTATCAATCAGTTTATGTCATGGTCTGGTATGTTGAAAAATATTTGTTTGAATTAGAAAATAAGAGAAGAGAGAGAGAGAGAGAGAGAAAAAGTCATATGTGCAAAGATCTTGTCAAAATATAGAAATAAATCATAAAATCGATAGATTACAGTTGACAAATTATATATTAATTTCTATCTGTGGTAAATAAAAACTCAACGCTTAATATGTTGTTGTTTTTTCTTCTCCCTCGATTATATGAAGTCATAAAAATAAAACAAAACTAAAATATGTGTAAATTCGAAACCATAGAGCTGTTCGAATATCGAATTTATCGAGGCTTCATTCGAATCGTTTTGCCAATGAAATATGAGAATAAACTGTACACAATAAGAAAGAAAAACACTTTCAAGGTCATTACGCTTATTTATCTAGCGTTTTGTTTTGTCAATTTTCTAGTTGGGTACATTTGTGTACAATAATACGGAATACTTCATTGAACCGAAATATAAAACAAGTGATTCGAAATGGAATTTTGAACATCTATTCTATACACATAAAGATTCAGTTTCATCGATAACGGATGATACTGACAAAGTCCAATGTCCTGTTGATGGTATGCAAATCGAATAATTTCGTTTCGACACAATTGAAATGAATATTTTAGGAAACTCTTATGTCGAAGAAGAAAAACGACCCTATCATCATTATCATCGAACAGTTAAACAACGACTGCGGCGAAATAGTAATCCAAAATTATCTCCATTATCCTCTTCAAATCCTGTTTATTCATCACTAAAACGTCGAGCTAAACGTCAACTTGATTTCGATCCAACAGCTAAACATGTCGAAGTCCTTGTCGCTTATGATGACTCAATTAAAGAATTCCATTCAGATGCTGATATTAAATCATACATTCTAACGCTATTTAGTTATGTAAGTTGATCGTCAAGGCAAACAAAACACAAACAAAATTCTTGTCCTTCTAATTAAGGTATCACATCTATATTCTGATGCCAGTATTGGTAATAATATTAAAATATGGCTTGTTAAACTAGTCGATTTAGGCAAAGAACATACGGTAAATGGATTTTTACTAAGCAGCAAACGATTGTCTGATTTTTTGATTTTTAAAGGAATATATCAAATCTAGCGATGATGCAGCGGATGTCTTAGCTCGATTTTGTTTATGGCAAAAACATTTCAATGCAAATGATCGATACGATGCCGCTGTTCTTCTAACAAGGTTCGACAGACAAAAGATTTCTCGATATTTTTCAAGTTTCTTCTTCTTCTTCTTCTTCCTAGAACGCCTCTTTGTAATAAACGAGCAAAGAATGTGACCGATAGTAAATGTGACACACTCGGACTGACTGAATTGGGCACAATGTGTAATGATACATCTAGTTGTGCTGTTGTACGTGATAATGGCTTTGCAACTGCATTTACAATCGCTCATGAAATCGCACATTTGTAAGTTAAAACAATTGAAAATCAAAATGAATTCCACTTCGAACTGTTTTCTAGATTCGGCATTCGACATGATAATGATAAAGCATGTTTAGAACATACGAAAGAACAAAATCTAATGGCGACTTCATTAACATTCAATCACAATCATTATAAATGGTCGAATTGTAGTCGTCATTATTTTACTCAATATTTAGAGTAAACGTGTTTTCTTTTCTGTTCAAAAACGAAATATTTGTTTTTCTCTTCGATTTGTTAAGATCTGATCGATATCAATGTTTGAATAATATTCCTAACTATCAATCAGCATTATTTAAAGATTTAAATGACGAACAAAAAGCACGTGAACTACCCGGTCGTTTCAGTGATCTTAATGATCAATGTCGTCGAGCGTTCGGAGTTAATTTCGAATATTGTACAGATCTCAGTCATGGCGTAACTATTTTCTAATCCAAAAAAACACGCGAACAATCCTTGATTTGTTTTCTAGCCGAAATGTAATCGTCTCTACTGTCGTGAGATGTATTCAAATGTTGCATCGTGCATAACAAATCATGCTCACTGGTCTGACGGAACATTATGTTCAGAGCCAAGATACGAAATCAAAGTGAGACAACGGATCACATACCTGATGATTATTGCTTGTTGTTCTCGTCAATCGTTTGTTTTTTCTAACCATTTGAATATGAGATATTCGTGCATGCAGACACGTACATACCATTTTTTCCTTGACAAGGACGAGAAATGCGCAGTGAAAAAGAAAAAGTAACGAACGACATATTTAAACGCCTCAAGGACTTTGAATGAATCAATCGAATGTATTTTTATACTGTTTGTTTTCTTTTCAGCGATGTTTTCGAGGTCAATGCCGAAGTACACATGATTTACAAGTTATAAACGGCAATTGGGGACCGTGGTCACCATGGTCTCCGTGTACACGAACATGCGGTAGTGCTGTACAAAAATCACAACGATTCTGCGATAGTCCCAGGTATGGAGAATAAAATATTGATTCGAACGAAATAAAACAAATGAACATTTTGCTCTAGACCTGAGAATGGTGGACAGTATTGTTCAGGTTCATCGACACAAATTCGATCGTGTGAAAATAATCCAGTAAATTCGAATTATTCTCTATGAGAAGTTACTAATTCAATGTGATTTTGTCTTTTCTCTAGCCATGTAGAGATCCAGTTGATATGTTTCGCCAACGACAATGTTCAATCTTTAATAATCGTACGATTGATCCTCTATTACCAGTTGGTGTTCGATTTGAACCGAAATATAATGGTAAGTTGAAAACGAGAGACAACAAATTGTGCATTGCTTGTGAATTTTCGTTTTCTTTAGTCTTACCAACGGAAAGATGTAAATTGATTTGTAAAGTATCGGACGATCGTCTTGAACGTTCGTTTGTTCTTGGCGATCGTGTCGAAGATGGAACACCTTGTGGACGCGAAGAAGAAACAAGAGATATTTGTATAAGTGGAGTTTGCATGCCCATCGGCTGTGATTATAAATATGCATCAAATGCAACTGAAGATGTTTGTGGTGTTTGCAATGGACAGAATAAGACCTGTAAATTAACTAGCGGAGAAACATTCGTATCAGGCTTTGGTTAGTAAACAACAAAAATTCAAATAATAAAATCTATTTCTTCTTGTGTTTTTTCTGTTCCTATTAGGAATCAATCGAATAGTAGACATACCAATTAATGCTACACGTGTTAGTGTAACGCAAATTTCAGCAGGCAATGATCGTTATTATTTAGCCGTTCAACATGCCAATGGAACTTACATACTCAATGGCATGCATAGTCTTCAATTATACAATGTTAAACTTCGTATTGGCGGCGCTATACTCTCGTATACAGGCTCCGATTCGGGCAATGAAACAGTTCTCATCACAGGTCGATTGAAAGTTCCACTTGAAATTCAAGTTATATCGATCTATCAAAGTGGTGCGCCACCAACACAAGTCGTATGGGAATATTATTCTCCGCTTGATGAAGAAGCTTTAGCGAGACAACGTGGCGATCAATCATCGGACTATTATTGTGATCGACCATGTCAAGGTACTCGACAATTTCGAAAATGTTTCATTCATGGACGAGAATCGGATGCACGATTGTGTACAGCATATAACATACCATTTGTATTTGAAAAAGAACCTTGTAATACAGATTGTTTTCTCAGGTACGACACAAAAAAAACACAACGAGTTCGTTTCGAATTGTTATTATGTGATTTTGTTTTTAGTTGGACAACAAGACATCAACAAGCATGTTCAACAAGATGTGGCGATGGTTTGAAACGTGTTATTTATGAATGTACGAAAACCAGTACGAATGGACAAGCAATGGAACCGATGACAGAAGATGTCTGTCGACGAGATGTTGGAGAAAAACCAAAGGATGTTGTTCCATGTGTTGGTGATTGTACAGGAACCGGTTGGGTTTATGGAAATTGGGATGAAGTAAAATCGATTTGTTTGAATTAAAAATTTTTTTTCTCATTTTCATATTTTAGTGTCATTATGAATCGGGCAGTTGTGTACGTAAACGTACAGCTGAATGTCGTAATGCCTCGAATATGCAAACAGCAGCCTACTATTGTGTATCAGATTTTATCTCGAATACTGAACGATGTGCAGCAGCATCGTGTGACCAAGCACGATGGAATTATACCGCTTGGTCGGATGTATGTATTTCTGTTTTCAAAACAAATCTCTTATTGTTGTTCACTTGTTCTTTTATTATATAAAGTGTGATTGTACGTTAAAACAACGTCAACGAAGTGTAACTTGTGTTCGAGCTGGTAAACAAGTCAATGATCGTGATTGTGTTCATGAAATAAAACCAGATGAAACTGTTTCATGCTACAGTGAATGTAATTCACCACATTGGGAAACATATTTATGGGAACCAGTAAATATCAGATTATATTCTACGAAATAACTAGATTCTGTTACACGAAATATGTCTATTCTAGTGCACAGCAACTTGTTCATCGCATCAAGGCATTCGTCGTCGTCGTGTCAGTTGTATAGATCAAGGTTCAGTTGTTCGAGACGAGTATTGCGAACGACGACCAAAACCAAGTGAACAAGAATGGTGTTCGACAAATGTTAGCTGCACAGCATGGTCGGTCAATGAATGGTCACCAGTATGTTTTTTAGCTGTTAAAAAAACATATTTATTTCAATCGTTTTGCTCCTTGTCTAGTGTTCGGTAACATGTGGAACAGGTGTACAACGACGTACAGTTCATTGTAATCAAGATGGTCGACCGATGGACAAATCGAAATGTCCACAGCCGATGCCTATCGAACAGCAAACTTGTGTGTCAGCAAGTAGTTCACTTTGCTCGAAAGTTCGTTGGTCAACAGGACCATGGGATGAAGTAAGTTGATTGATGTCGCTCTTTTTTTTATCAAAAGAAAACAATCTAAATTTGTATTTCTTTGCGTTTGTTTCAGTGTTCAGTAACATGTGGCATGGGCATTCAACAACGTAGTGTTTATTGTGATGATCCATTACGTCCTTGGGTTCGTATCCCCGATAATAATTGTATTTCGTTATTGGGTGAGAATTCAAAGCCAAATCATCGACAAAATTGTACGAATACGGAATGTCCGCGATGGAATACGAGTCCATGGAGTAAATGTGCGGGCAAATGCGGATTAGCTCAACGTCATCGACGTGTTTGGTGTTCACACAATGTACGTGACCTGGATGATAATTATTGTCTACAAATCGACAATGAAAAACCTTCAACTTCGGAACATTGTTCTGCAGATGTTTATTGTCCAAATTGGGCAACGGGCATGTGGTCAGAAGTACGTGAAAATACGTGCTTAATGTTTCCTTGAATCTATCGTTTGTTTTCTACTAGTGTTCGGGTTCGATGTGTTCATCGGGTATGCAATATCGTCAAGTCGTTTGTCGACATGAACACAACACACTATCAAATTTTGATTGCGATGAAAATACACGACCACAAGAATTGCAAACATGCCGTGTTTGGAATAATACAATCTGTTCAAATATTCGACCATTATCGATTATTGAAAATTCAGCATCATATATTTGGGATGTTAAACATTTCGGCGAAGTAAATTCAATTTAAAACGAAATAATAATTCGAATAAATGATGTCTTGCATCTGTTTTTTTTTCAGTGCAGTGCAACATGTGGTACTGGTCGTCGTGTACGGCAAGTTCATTGTGTCGATACATTAAGCAAACGTCCTCATGAAGATCATTTTTGTGCACAATTACCAAGAAAACCAATCGAATATGAGATATGTCATTTAGACCCATGTCCTGTTTGGGCTACTGAACCATGGTCACCGGTACATATCTAGTTTTTATTCTTGACTCGTCAAAGAAAATGGCTTTTTTTTCTTCTTCTCTCTTCATTAGTGTTCAGTCACTTGTGGGACAGGCATGCAACATCGTTTAGTAATGTGTAAAAATCGTGAAGAAATGGTCTCACCAGAAAAATGCAATGGCTTGAATAGGCCATCGACAACGGCTCAATGCCATATGCTTCCTTGTCTATTAGGTCAAGGTGCACCTAACTATCAATCTCAATCATCAGCGACTTGGATACCAAGTGATTGGTCACAGGTTTGATTTCGATAACACAACAACAAAAAAAACCAAATCCTAATTTGGATATTTAGTGTGATCTACACACATGTGCACAAACGCGAACTATTCGATGTATTGACTCAATGACTGGCCGACTTCTACCAACATGGGAGTGTACAAATCATCAACCTCAACCAATACTAAATCGTGTCTGTCCAATACCAGCTTGTGTTGAATGGCGTGTTGCACATTGGACTGGAGTAAATTGAATTTTCAAAAACGAAAAATCTCGAATCAATAAACCGTTTGTTTGTCTAGTGTTCAGTTAAATGTGGTCGTGGTATTGAACTTGGTTTTGGTTTGAATTGTTTTACTCGTCAGATGCCGAATCGTAAATTGAATTCAAGCGAATGCGAACTAGCTGAACCTCATCTGCCAAAGCCTCTTGCAAGACGAGTATGTCGACGAAGTTGTGTCGAATGGAAAACCAGTGATTGGTCCGAGGTAAATATTTGACCTCTGAAATCGGTTTGCTGCTCGAATTCTTAGCATGTACCTCTATCTCATCGAGTTTTTTTTTGTCTTAATTTGCTAAATAATCGTCGTAGAGCTAAAACACCTACAAATTAAAGCTTCGGACACCTGCATGAATCATAGCTCGGGAATAATGATGATTTTTCTTTCTTTTCTTTTTGCTGATCTCTTTTGATATATCATTTTCGAATACGTGCATGTAAACGTATACACACTCACACACACATACACGTTCAAAAACGGCTCGCTAGATATACTCGTATATCTATATTCCAGTCATTTTCTTGAATATGATGTCCATGTTGTCGTTTTTGTTCTTATTTGAAAATCACATTCATTGTCAAAAACAGATTTTTATGAGAAGAATACAGATAATGAATGTGCTTTTCATTTGAATCTGTTTCTTGTTCGATCGTATTCGACACCGCATATCCACACGACTGTCACAATTCTCAAAAAAGAACATACATACATATTTATTCGCAGCAGTTATTTCTCTAAAATTTTCCATCAATCCCTATGGTTTTATCTATGTGTATCTAACAGTGCGACAGTCAATGCGGTACAGGCAAAAGAACTCGCCAAGTAACATGTCATCGAAAAGTAACAGGACAAATGGTAGAAAATAAATGGTGTTTAAGCAAACGAAGAAACTTAACACGACCGATATCGGAAGAGATCTGTCAAAATCGCCCATGCTATTCATGGACTTCAAGTGATCAATGGACACAAGTAAACGAATTCATTCGAAAGAAAAACAAATTTATAAAAGAAATTCGCTTGTTCGATTTTCTAGTGTTCAGCGACGTGCAATGGAGGTTATCAAGAAAATATTCCTCGTTGTACTTTTGCTAGTAGTTCAACTCGACAAATTGTCAGTGATTATCTATGTCGAGATCTCATTCGACCACAGAATCAACGCGTGTGTAATACACAATCATGTATCATCACGCAATTCTTTAATTCAACACGAAATCATATCGGCGGCATCCGTGGTCGTCGTCGTCGTCAATGGGATGTTGGTCCATGGTCATCTGTACGAAACACTTTTCACTTACTATATTATTATTTTCTTTCATTTTCTAGTGTAATGTTCCATGTGGTGTTGGGGAACAATATCGAACTATACGTTGTCTAGCTATACTTCGAAATCGTATCATACCCGATCGTTTCTGTCGACATCTGCCTCAACCGAATCGT
>Ga0209935_1001460_pt1 | contig 37149 bp, 34 predicted proteins | sample ThiBio_1000_plan_2_FD_183958 | JGI IMG/M metagenome (GOLD analysis project Ga0209935, IMG submission 183958) | Wastewater bioreactor microbial communities from Cape Town, South Africa - Thiocy_cont_1000_plan (SPAdes) | ecosystem: Engineered > Bioreactor > Thiocyanate-remediating >...
AAAACTCGTTTCTGGCTGATGGCTAGTCTTTACCAGGAAGGAGTCGAACCCTCTGGGTTGAGCTGAAAGGTTTCCAAGATTATGTCATTTCTCTTTTTCTCCTTTCTCAGGCTTAGCCTGTCGCTATGTGTGGTTTGCCTTAATTGCTCAATAGATAAGTTTACTAAAAGAATCATTGATGAGGGAACACGTTTCCCTAAAAGCTTGCCAATCCTGTACAAGCTTTGTCCACTTGAGACAAGGTGAGAAGCGTAGGTTTCTCGTAAGCCTGAGAGACGAAAACCCGTTAAGCCAGCTTGCTCACAAATTGTTATCCAAGCTTTTTTAAATTCTTGTCGTAATTTTCCCGAGGCCATTTCTGGAAATAGAAAATCTGAATCACTTATTTTCTTCATGTCTTTAAGGTTTGCAATCGCCTGACTAGATAAAGGAATAACCACATCAAGTTTTCTCTTTGTTTTATTGCTTGGTTTAATCCAAATACCTTCTTCAAGATTGAATTGATCCCATTTTGCGTTGATGATTTCAGAGTGCTTTGAACCAGTTAATAGAAGCAGGCGAATAACATTAGAGAAGTTTTGATTAGGGTATTCGTTTAACATACTCCACAATCTTTGAATTTTTTCATCATTTAAGAAACGAGGAAATCTCTGCTCTTGAGATTGTAGTGCCTTTTTTAAAGAATAAACTGGCGTAATTTTAGCTACAGTAACAGTATCTTGGGTGAAATCGGTTTTCATATATGAATCTCCATTAGAGTTTATGTTTTACATAAATTTTTTTCTTGTAACTTTGCATATTCTGCATCTCTACTTTTAAAAACTGAGGTTATCATCCCCAAAAAAGGGAATCAATTAAGAAACATAAAACCATAGTAAGCGCATCTAAATTATAGAAAAACTCATGGAAAGCCATACTTAGAAAACTCAAGAATTCCCATTGCTGCATATGCTTGTCGTAAAAAAGCTCTAGAGAGTCAGAGTTTCATCCTTTCTTAATGCCTTCAAGACTTGGCGCTCAAGCCTCGCAGAACTCACCCGCTGATTCCCACTTAGTCGTTGGTGATGGCTGCCCATCTCTTTCTGCTCCTCCATCTTAATGAATCACTCCATTAATAGTCTGTCTTATTACGCCGTCGGCCTTTTCAGATTCCACCTCACAATGGGCAACCTTGCCTTAGCTCGCGTTTCCAGCCTCCACAGCACGTAATGAGCTTTCATCGTTTAGATCTGCGCCATACCCGGTGCACACTTAATTGCGCAGACAGTGTCTGCAATTTCTAGGTCAGGATAAGTTGTTCGTGTCTAAAAGTAATTGTCCAAAATCAATGATATTAGAGAAATAGCGAGATTCAATAATTTCATCACTCACTCCATTCACGTGAACGAGAACCGGACGCCGAGAAATATGACGAGGAACTTTTAATTTTTCAATTTTTTCCTGAACTTCATTGATAATACTTGTCTTAAGAGGATGCCTCGAAAACTTTATTTCGCAGACGTATAAAGTATCAAACCGCGTTTGAACGAGATAATCGATTTGACAGCTTTCTTGACGCAAAGTCTTTTTTTGAAAAAAAGGATTATCATAGATAATTTCATCTGGTTTAACGTTTATAAGCGTAAGGAGACTTTTTCTATTATTGAGAACTAAATTTTCAAACTGTAGCCCCATTATACCTTCCCACCCTGGAAGAAAGGAAAGGGATTGCTCTGAATAGCTACTCCGCTCGACTTTTTCTTTATTAGGAGCAACGTACTTTAGATAAAACCTTAAATAATTATCACTGATTCGATAATGGCTAAATTTTGAGGGTTTACCAGTGTGCAAATGCCACGTGTAATCTCTGCGAACGAACCCAGACTTGACAAGATCGTTTAGGTATTCTCCTATAACACCACTTTTCTCGACTTTGAGTTTTTTATATATGGCTTCATAATCATATTTTCCATCTGCTAGGCACTGAACAATTTTCTTGTATGTTTCACTTCGTGAAGAAAAAATATCTCTAAAAATTTGTTCAAACTCATTAAAAAGAAACCCAGCTTTATTAAAGCATAAATTTTTAATATTTTCTTCGGCAGGCAAATGGGGTTGGATTTCTTCGAGGTATCTAGGAACTCCTCCTGTTACAGAAAGAATTTTAAACTTTTCATAGGTGGAGATATTTTCTTTTGCAGTGTGCCAAAACTTATTGCAATCAGAAAGGGGGAGCTCTTCTAAGGTCAAATTGAGAGAAATTCTTCCTAAAAATCCTGTGCTGCTTAAGATATTTTTTTCGATCCATGAAGAAACAGACCCACACAAAACAAGGATAAGTTGAGGATTCTTCTTAAATTCTAGGTCCCAAGCATTTTTAAGTTTTCCTAAAAAATGAGGATCTTTTGAGCCCATCCAGGAAATTTCATCCAGGAGAATTAAGACGCGTCCTTCTCGTGTATGGTAAGCCAATCGTAAAAAAAGATCATTCCAATCATCATCTTTAAAAGCAGGTTGTCCAAGAGCTTTTCCGAGCTGCCAACCAAATTCATAAAGCTCATTCTTATGGGTGGTCTTTTCTGTAGGAGGAATCCCAGAGAAAGTATACATCTTAAACTGTTTTCCAAATTCCTGAATTAATCGGCTTTTACCTATACGTCTCCTCCCCTTTACAACTACGAGACTAGCAGAATTCTTTTTTAATAATAAGTTGAGCTGCTTGAGCTCTTGTTTTCTGCCAATAAAAGAATTAGAAAGTGACATTAGATACCTCTTTAATTTCTTACACCAAGATCGCAATTGCCTTTTTGGTGATATAATTTATAAAATACATTTTAATCACTAAAAAAGCAATTGTTAATTTGATAATAAGAATGATTAGAGGAATGAACATCACAAAATCTAGCGAATGAAGAGATTTTTGGAAAATTGCCAAGGCTGAAAATGAAAGATTTATAGAGCACAGGAGGAGCACTCTGAGAATACTCCCCCTTTACTCCTAAGTTTTAAGTTAAAGCTCCTCTTCGGTTTCAATCTTAAAAATCTTATACGCTTGATTGACAGCTACCCAAGATCCTTGGAGATTTTTGAAAGCTATTTTTAAAAATTCCAACTGAGTGTGAACCATCCGGATATCAGCATCCAACCTTTTTAAGAGATGTTCCGAGGAAGAAAGGTTACTTTCGCTCATGGTCGATTCCTTCCTCATCCATCCACTGCCCATAATTTATTAAAAGATCATTAAGATTTGTCCGAGCCATCTCTAATTCGAGAGAGGCCTTAGAGACAAGATACTTAACGTCTTTAAATTGAGTTGTTAAATGTTGCGAAAGATATTCGACCTGCGCTAATGTAAGCTTAGCCATGTAGATACTCCGTGATCTATGTGGTTAGTGGGACGAGGACGTTAGAGCGTTCCTTGTTCCACGCTTATCTCACGACGAGATAAGTTCTTTAAGATTAAAGTTTTCTTTCAACTCAAGCAAGGAAAAAATTACCTTTCATTTTCAAAAGGTTATAATTTAACCCCTCTTTGCCATAATTTGATCCATCTTATCCCCAAACAGAGCGGTTGCTTGTCTTAGGGGCTCATCTGCCAGATGAGCATACCTTTGAGTGGTAGAGGCTTGAGTATGGCCTAAGAGTTTTCCAACAATGCTAAGGCTTAAACCACTTGAAACAAGGTGAGATGCATAAGTATGACGCAAGTCATGAATACGAACATTTTCTATGTTTGCTTCTTTTTTAATTTTTGCCCAAAATCTCTTCACATCTTCAAGCGGTTTATCCCCAGTTTGATTAGGGAAAACATAGGGAGAATTCTTTGTATTAAGTTCTTGAAGGGCGTGTAAAGCTGCAACCGTTTGCTCTGAAAGAGGTATATGGTGGAGCTTCTTTTTTTTGGTAGAATGAGAAGGCTTTGTCCATGAACCTTTCTCCAGATCAAATTGATCCCAGGTGGCTTTAAGGAGTTCATTTTTGCGAGCTCCCGTGTAAATAAGAATTCTTAAAGCAAGTGCAGGAGGACGGGTTGAATAAAGCTCTAGAGTTTCCCAAAAACGGTTGAGTTCTTCCTCCTGTAACCATCTATCTCTTTTCTCCTCATGATAGCGGCGAATACCTTTAACAGGATGATCTGAACACCATCCCCAAGCTATAGCTAAGTTAAACATTTTTGAAAGGAGCGAAAGAACCCGATTTCCTTGGGTTGATGTTTTCTCAAGGTTCAGATGTAAACTTTCTATAGACCTGCGAGAAACATGCTTTACCTGCTGATTACCCAAGGTAGGTAAAATTATTTTTTCGATCATTCTTTTGTCATCTTTATAGCTTTTTGGGCTTTTCTTCTTTGCATGTCGTTCCAAATAATCACGAGAAAGGTCTTTCATAAGAGGTAGCTCTTTGTTTTCTTTCTTTTGTGCAGCGGGATCCTCTCCATGAGCAATTCCCCCAAGGTGCTGTTTTGCAAGAACACGGGCTTCTTCCGTATTAATTTGTCCATGAACCCCAATTTTTAAATGCTTTTTAATGCGATTTGCATTAACGTATTGGACAAAATAGGTTCTGCGCCCACTCGGCAGAACAAGCACGCCAAATCCTTTAAGTTCTGAATCCCAATGTTGCAACGTTTTACCAGGTTGAGGGATAATGGACTCTACAAAGCGTTTAGTGATTTTAGGCATGATCTTTCCTCCTTATAATTTTCAAAACTATACACCATATCCTAAACAAATTTCCAGAAAAACTTTCGCTAGATTTTCGCCAAATGAATGAGATTGAGTGCGATTTAATGCGTTTGAATGCGTTCGAATGCGCAACAAAAAATGGCTTGAAATATAGATAAATGCTTGCTAAAGTGAATAAATGAAATGGATAAGAAATTTATAGAACAGCTGACTCTTAATCAGCGGGTCGTAGGTTCGATTCCTACAGCGCCCACCAGGGAAATAAAGGGTTTTTCGATATCTGAAAATTTTTACAAATGATTCCGGAAGCACATCGGAAGCAGAAGCAAAAATTTCAGATTCACAAAATTCCACATAGTTTAATGAACTAGCAATCCTACTAACAACTCCCTATTGTCTTTTAACTTTATCAAAGTATTATTATTCGATACTGGATGTATTGTTTTGGATTGTTCTTAGTCATACTACATTGGTAAGAAATCATATTTACATTGGAAGCAAAGAGATAAAAGCTACCAATTAGAAAACGATTAAGAAAGGGTTAAGGGTGGAAATCTAATGGACGGCGTGTGCCTTTTCTGCCCTACAGTGGAGAACTAGAATGGAAATTAAATTAGCTTCGGAGTAATCTTAAGGATTGGATTGATTATATTGGGATGCAATTTTAGACTCAGAGAGAAAGACGGAGGAAAGAGCAACTTTTACTTTCCTCCTCTCTCTTTAGTTTAGCCGTTCCGAATAGCTATTTTTTGTACATTTGGCTGTACAGTTGACGGTCGGGGTATTGTCAAAGTTAAGATGCCATTTTTAAAAAACGCTGTAACGTCTTTTTGCTCGGGTTGGTAAGGCAGTTTTAAAGATCGTGAAAATGATCCATATCGCCGTTCTGTCATATGATAGGTTTGGTCTTCCTTTGTTGACTCAGACTTCTTTTCTCCACTTATTGTTAAAAGACCTTCGACAAGAGTAATGTCTATATCTTCTTGAGAAAGGCCTGGGAGCTCAGCTGTGACGATAAGTCCTTCTTTATTTTCTACAACCTCAAGCTCTGGCCTAATTCCTTGCACAACATTACTTTTGTCAAAAAGACGGTCAATTTCTTCTCTCAAGAAATTAAAAGGATCGCTAACGAAGTTACGCTGAGAAATAGGTACTAAACGTGTCATCTATAATCTCCTTTTTTATATAGTTTTTAAACACTTACCTTTATTTTTGATTTAAGAATCTTTTTTTTAAAATTCAACCCCTCTGATAAGAAATTTTTTTATCTGGTTTCTATTAGATTTTCCTTTCACTAAATTGAAAGTTTTTGATTTACCATTGTAAAGTGTAGCTAAAATTTAGAAAAAACCTAGATTTCCAACCACTTCTCAATGACAGTCAGAAGGCTAACTAAATTCTGCTAATTGATTTTCTTTTCAAGGCGTGCTTAGATTTTAGAAAAGTCAGTAAGAACTCAGATATAAATCATAAAATAGGGGAGGTACGAGTTCGTTGCTTCAACCAAATGTGCGTCATGCTAGTGCTCTTAAATTAGCAATCATTCTTATCGGAGTTCTGCTTGGAACGGCCTATGTCCTCTTTTCATATTATCAATCAAATGTTGCCCTTAGCGCTAAGTCTCAGACTCTTTTCTTAAAAGAAAAAAAAGAAATTACGGAAGCAGTTGAGCAATTTTATCAATACTTAAAATTAACAGAGTCCAGATTACTTCACTCTCTTCAGAATAAGGATAGAATTTCTCGTATCCTCTCTGAGAGAGTTGAGGAAGTTATGGAAGGAAATTTTCCTATGATCACCAGGTTGGCATTTATTCCTGCCTCGGATTCTCGTACTGCTTACACACGATTAGGAAAAATCACACTTAAGGACCGAGTGTTAATAGAAAAAGAAAGAGAGGGTATTACTTACTTGGGACATGGCTCGTTTAGCCTCAAGAAAGCTCTTTATGGCAATAGTAAAAATATTCTTGGGATTCTACAATCCACTTTTTCCATAAAACATCTTTTGTATAGGGATTTTACTGAAGCTGAAATTGGTATATTTTCAGATAAAGGAACAAATCTAAAAAATAGTCAGTTTTCGTTCAAGATTCCAGGGTTTCCCCATGTTTTTGCGTATACTCCCCCCTATTTTTCATTTTGGCACTTTCTTCTCATGCATAAAATTCAAATCCTCTTGGCTTTCGTTTTTGGATTGATTTTTCTTTTGAGTGGTATAGCAGCAGGGCTCCTCTTAAGGCAAAAGATAATTATAAAACACTATTCCCTCATCCATAAATTAAAAGAAAAACTTAAAAACTTTGAAGAAAAACACAGAAAAATAATAAATCAATTAGTTGCTTCTCAGCACCTCCTGAAGCTCAATGAGCAATCTCAAAAAGAAACCCATTCACTCTTTGCAAACTTGCAAGACCACTATCGGAAAATGGCAGCTCAAGCTCAAGGGATTAATGAGATCACATCAAGAATGATTCTTGAAGAGGCTGGTAACGAGAAACTTATGCATGATATTCATAGTATCTCACAGGAAAGCCATACAATTTTAAGACGCCTGTCAACAGGCTTTCCTATGAGAGGAATTGAGGAGGAAATTAACATCATGCAGTCTCTTGAGAATGTAAAGACGATGTTTCTCCCTCAAATAACCAAACTAAATATAACCTTCGAAATTAAAGGACAAGTAAAAACGCCTCTCCGCCTGGATCGAACAATCGTTGAAACTATCTTCCACAATATTTTTCACATGATTATGGATAGGATTGCAAAAAATGGCACCTTTAAAATAGAGATAGGAGGCGATGATCCTATACAAATTCTCTTTTATGATGATGGGTATGATCTAGAGAGAAAAATCCATATTGTTGAAACTCACCCTCAACCAGAAAATATCTTTTGCTTAGATAAAAATAAATTAAGGGAGTTTATTGGGTGTTTAGGATGGGAGATCTTCTTTCATAAAAAGGATGATCTATTGAATTCGATAGAACTCGCAATTCCACGGGATTTTAAGGAGAAGGTGCTTTCGGGAAATGTCATAAACTTATTCGATTATAAGACTTATGTTAAATAAACTTCCTTTCATTATTTTATTTTTTGGTTTGCTTTTTCTAGGTATTAGAAGTGACTTTATTATTGCCATAAAGGCAGCTCCCTATCCCTTGCTTTGGAATGTCCCTCTTCGCAATGAACATTATGTGCAAAGAGGAGATATTCTTAAAAAGATAGACGCTCAGCTGAGAGGAGAGGGAAAAGTTATAACTTTTGTGGGAATAACAGGTATTGGAAAAACCCAGCTTGTCAAAGAGTATGCCCATATATCTTATAAAAAATATGATATCATTTGGTGGTTAGATGCTTCAAAGGATCTAGATTCTCAATTTAAAGAATTTTCGTTAGCTTGGAATACTAAAATAAAAAATGAACCCATCCTAACGGAAAATCTTTCTAACAAAGCCTTAGTTAACCATGTAAAAGATAAACTGAGAATTACACAAAAAAAGTGGCTCCTCATTTTTGATAACGCTTCTCATAAAGACAATGTCAAAGACTATTTTCCAGAAACTCAAGGTAAGAATTTTGCCCATATATTAATTACTTCAAAAGATCAAACCACATGGAGCCACGCCTTTCCTGTAACAAAGCTAGCACGAGCTGAATCCATAGAGTTGATACAAAAAATCGTAGGTGAAAGAGCTAAAGAAGAAAGTACCAATGATTTAGCAGAACTTCTAGGAGATTTTCCTTTGGCTTTATCTCAAGCAGCAGCTTATCTTAAATCTTGCCCTTCTCTTACGGTCCAAGGATATATTAAACTTTTTAAAGCAGCGCACAAAAGGGTTTGGGAAGATGAGACAAAACTTATTGCGCAACATGGAGAATCTCTCATGGAATACAAAGAGACCACTTCGACAGCCCTGAAGCTTGCCATCGATGAGATTCTGAAAGAATCTCAAGAAGCCTATGACCTTCTTTTGTTTGTCTCTTTTTTAGCTCCCAACCAAATTCCCTATCCTCTCCTCAAGAAATTTTTTGAAATAAATAAGACATATGGTTTACCGGATCAGGTGATTTCTGTTCTAGAAAAGCGCCTGTTTCTCGTCAGAGACGACACCAAGCAATCCAAGGAATTTTCTTATGGAATACACGAAATGATACAATTTGTCGTTAGAGATAATCTTGATAAAAAGCAAAAGCATACATTTTTAACTAAGGCTTCTAAGCCCTTTTTGATTTTACTTGACGACCGAAGAGACCAAAGAGAAAAAATAAGTTGGGAAAGTGCCTTTCAACATGTAAAAATGGTGATCAGTTTTGCACAAGAAGAACTCTGTCATTCAATTGAGCTCCTAAAGTTAAGAACCTTATTTTTAAACTACATTCTTGGAGACAAGAGAGAACTTCAAGATGGGAAAAAACAGCTGGAAGCTATAGAATCTTCCTTACAAGCGACACCTCTTAATGATCCTTTTTACGAAGCTCTATATCATATTAATAAGGGCAATTTTCTTATTTGGGGAAATGCAGATTACTCTCCAGCTTTAAATCATCAACGAAAAGCTTTCAAGTTATTGGAAGGCGTCAAGCAAGATGCAGATCAAAAATTAAGAGCTCTTACACAAATGGCTCAATATTCTCTACTTGAAGGAGATACAAAAAGTGCCAAGTTATACCTTGATCAAGGACAAGCATTAGATGAGAAAGCTCAAGATATTATTATGCGGGCTCTCTACCATTATGGAAAGGCTTTTTATTTTTTGTTTACAACAGATTACGAAGATGGACTTAAAGAAATCGAGTTTGCTTTGGATTTATTAAAAAAAGGACCTCCTTGCCCATCTATAAATTTTTCTACTGGAGTGCTAAAAGCGGAGCTTCTTTTGAAAATGGGTAACTTACAGGACGCTTATAAACAAGCCCATGAAATTTTTAAGAAGGCTCGCTATTATCACCAAGATATAAACAATATGTTCTGTGCCAAGGCCATGATGATTATGGCCGCCTCTTTGTCTCAGAGTCATAAGCACACCCATAAAGCAAGCGAGCTTCTAAAATCAGCTGATGCTATCTTTGAAATTCTTTCTAAAGACGCAAAAGGAAAACATCGACGACAAGCTTGGTCAAATATCCTTTTAGGAGATGTTCATGCTTCTAAAAAAGAATGGAAGGAGGCTTATGAGAACTATAAACAGGCTGAGAACATTTATAATGCAATTTATAAAGGCAAAGAATTGGGTGATTATAGCGAGCTTTATACGAAACTAACCCTCTTAGGGATCAAGATGAAAGATGAGGAACTTACACATAAGTACCTGAAAGCACATATAAACACTTTTGGTTTAGATCATCCACAAACAATGGAACTGCTTAAGCACCTAGATGATCAAAATCTATCAGTGCTCTAACGAGCGACCCTCTGCACAAACCATTCAACAAAATCTATATCAATCTTGGGAGGATCTTTCTTTATTGTATAGGAATAAATCTCCTCCACAATGCGAAGCGTTTGATGGACAGTGAACTTGTAGTCCTTATCTTTATTTACTTTTAGGACACTCTGCAGAACTTCGCTAAGTGTGTCAGGAAACTGAACCATTGGAGACTCATGAGGAAATATTCCTATGTCTTCTTTAATAGGTGAGGTTTTTCCTTCGAGCAAATCTTGAACCGTACATTCCATCACTTTTGCAATGGCTTGTAGGGTTTCTCCTGTTGGCCTTTTTGATTGGCCTCTCAATATATTACGAACAACGTTGGTTTTAAGGCCTGCTTTTCTTTCAAGAGAGGCTACAGAAAAGCCAGTGTTTTCAAGATAATTCTTGATGCGTTTTTGTAATCCGCTTTCCATTTTAATTCCTTTTGTTTCCTGTTCAATAAACCTATTGACATAGGGCATGTCTAATATGTATAGTAGCTTATACCCGTTTTTTGTATATTTATCTATATGGGTACAAGAATAGCAGCTCTTTGTTGGTTTTGGAAGCTCTTTGTTTATAAAAAGCTTTAATAGAAGGGAGACAACATGATTTCAGATTATCTAACGTCAAATTGCTTAGCTAAGCGATGGAGTTTATCTCCCTATACAATTAGGTTCTGGAGAATTAGCGGGAAAGGCCCTAATTATCTCAAACTTAATGGCCGAGTCTTATATCGCCCAGAGGATATTGAGCTTTTTGAAAAGGACAAACTTAGACAACATACGTCAGAGCCAAAAAAGAAAAATTGAGCTTGCTATGAATGGTTCTTCAACTGATTGAATTAGGAAGGAGTTAAGATGAACATAAAACCTTAAAAAAGCACCTGTGAAGAGTTTTTCCCAACATTCACAGGTGCCCGTGTATACAGGACCCAACAAAGCCCTATATGTCAGTGAGTTTACCTTCGGATTAGGCTTGAAGGCAAGCTCTTTAGAGACGTGATACGCTTCTCTCCCTTTGAGAGTTCTTTGCTGGGTTCAACTCATAACCAAGTCCTTGCGAAAGCAAGGACATTTCAACCAAGCAAGGAGCTTTTATGCTTAGAATTATTGAACCCCGTTCACATGAGCTTTATCAAGCTGAGATTAATGCTTTACAGTATATTTTCAAATTCACTCAAAACTTCAAGACTCCTGAAGATGAGCAAGCCAAAGCCACATTTATTATCGCTGAAGATTCAAAATGTGGAATTTATGGAGGGGCCATCCTTCGTAAGAAGCCTCTTGATACTTTTGACGAGGAAATTGAGGCCATCTTCTCAGCTGTCCATTCCCACAGAAAAAAAATTTGGAATGTTCATCTTTGTTTTTATATAAGCGATGAAATGGGACTGTCATCTCAAGAGAAGACAAAGGTTTTTGATGATTTTTTTTATCGGCTTTTTATAAAATTGAGAACCTTTGGTAGGCAACAAAAAACCAACTGTCTTGTTCTTTCTTTAAATGAAGCAGGGTATTTTTGGACAAACACTTACTTTGAGTGGCCCTATGTCTTTAAAGTTCCCCTTCACAATACGTTAGATGATCACTTCCATGGAATATTATCTCTAAAACCTGCAAAAGATTCGAATCGTAGAAGGCGTAAGCGATCTCCTGCCCCTGTAAGTCAAACTGAAACCGTTCAAACAGAGGAGGCTCCCCTATGACATCTCTCTGTAACATGGAAAAGCCCGAACACGCTTTGACCCAAGCACAGCCCCCTTCTCGACAACGAGTATTAAAAGTATCTATTGTTCGAGAAGAACTTGTCGAGCTCACGGGTGACCCACTCGTTGCCATTGTACTGAATCAGCTTTTGTATTGGACGGAACGCGTGAAGGATTTTGATCTCCTCCTTGAAGAAGAGAGAAAATTTAACCTTGAATGCAACGTCTCTCCTCGACATGGCTGGATTTATAAAACAGCTGATGAACTCACTGAAGAAACCATGCTACGGGTTTCTCACCCAACAATGCGAAAGTACCTCAAGTTACTGGTTGAAAAAAGTTGGGTTGATGAGAGAGCTCATCCTCTTGATAAATGGAATAAGACGACCCAATATCGAGTCAATATACGAAAACTTCAAGAAGATCTTAAAACTATTGGCCATACCCTTCCTGATGTTTACAGGGGAGTTTTTTCTTCACATTATCAGGAAGAGATCAATACATCTCCAAGCTCATCTCCTTCATATCAGGATAACTCGAATATAAATTTTTTACATTCGAATAAAAATTCCTGTGATGAACTCTCAGGATATCCTCTCCCAAGCGCAGAATCCTCGAATATAAAAAATTTACATTCGAGAAAAAACTCTTCTGAACAGTCGTTACATTCGAGTGCAAAAAATTTTGACTTGGATGTAAAAAATCTTCACTCGAATGTAAAAAATTTACATTCATATACCTATACAGAGATTACACCAGAGAATACAAACAGAGAACACGCACCGTGCACGCGCGAAGGGCTTGATGAAAATTTTTTTGAAGAAATTCTCAAAATTTGGAAACTTCACGTTGGCCAAGAGGTTCATCTCACTGAGGAACGGAAACGCCATCTAAAGTCCCTTTTTGCTCATTATTTTCAGAATGATCTGTCCCAATGGGAGCAGTTTTGCGAGCGTGTCCAAGCCTCACCTTTTCTTATGGGAGAAGGAAAGAGAAGATGGCATGTGACTTTTGACTGGATCTTGGCAGAAGGCAATGCTCTCAAGGTTTTGGAAGGGAATTTTGACAGGCCTGAAGATACTCCATTTGATATAAAAAATGTCCATCAATCCAACAAAACCATGGGTTCCTCTGAAGGTCCCCCCTCTGCTGAAAAAACAGCTCTTCTTTACTCCATTGCAGACCCTCAATGGAAGGAATGGTGTACTCAGTTAATCCGTGGAAGTTCGTTTGAAGATCCCATTTCTATGGTCGAGCTTCAGGGCATTGTAAAGGCTCAAATCGCAGAATTTGATGGCAGATTGGTCTGGATTGAGTGTGAGGATCAAAAAACACTTAATCGAATTGAGGACCTTCGTTTTAAGCTCCTCTCTGTTGTCCAGAAGACATTTCCCCAAGCTCAAAATATCCGAACACAACTAAAAGAAACATTGAATTCGGTTGTTTCCGAGTCTTCTGTCAAAAGCATGCCCTTAATTTCTGATCATCCACAATCAGATCAAGGGCAACATAGATCTAATCAGCAACCCACTTCAGCTCTTACTCTTTAACAGCAACAAAAGAAAGGAAAAATATATGCTGAACAAAGTCATTTTACAGGGAAACATTGGACGAGCCCCTTGGGTAGGTCTGACCAAATATGGACGAGACATCGCTACCTTCTCTTTAGCCACGAACACTTCTTGGAAGGACGAAGCAGGAGAATGGCAAACCCATACGGATTGGCACCAAATTACGGTATTCCGAAAAACAACCATTCAATGGATCAAGGATATTCTTAAAAGAGGTGATACCGTTTATGTAGAAGGGAAGCTTACCTACCACTATTGGAGGGACAAGTACAACAATAACGCTCACTTTACTCCCTACGTTGTGATTGCTGGATCTGAGGGAAAAATCGAACACATTCGCTCTTCTCAATCTACAAGCTGTCCTCAACCTATTTCCCATGTTCCTGCCTTTCCTGAAGAAGAAGGCATCTATTTGAGCCAAAAGATTGAAAACCAAGAAGAACGCTCCTCGGAAAAAAATCCTCTTAGCGGTAATGCTCTTAGAGGAACCCCTCACAAAGGGAATCTTCTTGGGAGGGATTTTCCCAGACAGACTTCTACAAGAGAGCCCCTCTCTACTCACCCCCAACATTTCCAAAAGGAGAAAATCTAATGAAAACCAAATTCTTTACCTTCACTTTTTTTGCACTTTTAGCAGCTTTTATGTTTTGTGTCCCTGAAGCTTTTGCTGTCGGACAAAGCCCTGATACGGGACTTAATACCAGTGTTGGAGACCTTGTAAGCATCCTCAACAATAACCTTGTGCCGGTTATTTTGATTTGTGGATGTTTAGCAGGTGTTGCTCTTTCCTTTATCAAGTCAAGTCCAGCCCCCTTTGTCATTGCCCTCATTACAACCATTAGCTTTGGATTTGCCAAGGCATGGATTAACACAACTTACGCCATTTGTATGTAATGGAGGTTTTCATGGATTCAAGCGAAAACTACATCTTAAACCGTCTGGACAAGCCCTTACGGTTTCTTGGCATTAATAAGGATGAAGCCTTTGCTTTAATTGTTCCTCTTATGGGGGGCCTTTTTATGGGATGGGTTTTAACAGGGTTTATCTTAGGTGCAGGGTCCCTATCTCTTTTGCGAATGCTAAAGAAGCATAATGAAGGAGCCATGCTCATTCACGCCCTCTATTGGCATCTTCCCACCCATAAGAAGGCTTTCAAGCTTCCTGTGCTCTCTCATATAAGGGAATACATCGGATGAGCAAGGACTTTATATCTTTTTCCATATTAGGGAGTACCCTCGGGTCAAGCCCGAGGGCAAGCATTGGATAATGGACGCTCAGTTTCTCAAGCAGAACATCATTAAGCTTTTGTCTCAAAGGAAAAAGCTTTTAGGACTTACAGGCCTTTTGTTGCTGAGCAATATGCTCTTAGGATTTGCTCTCATTAGCAAGAAGGAGCGCATTATTTTAGTTCCTCCCCACATCCATAAAACCCTATGGATTGAGGGAGGAGAAGTTTCAAAGGAATATCTTGAGGAAATGGGAGCTTATCTCTCTAAGCTTCTCTTAGACATTTCTCCTATGAGCTTTCCTTACAATCATGAGACTCTCTTAAAGTATGCCACTCCTGAAGCGTATGGAAACCTTAAACAACAACTCCTTAAAGACGGAGAACACTATACACAGCTTCAGCTCTCAACCCATTTTAATCCTGCAGAAGTTATCGCTAATCCCCAAACCTGCGAAGTTCAGGTCAGAGGCCTTTTAACAAGCTATATGGCAGGAAAGCCAGTTAAAGACTCCCAAGAAACAATCACATTTAAATTCACCCAAAGAGGAGGAGGACTCCTCTTAGAAAGCATTTCAGGAGGGAATCCCCATGCATCATAACGCTGTATTCAAATCATATTATCTTATAACACCCTTAGTCTTAAACATTCTTTTACTGGAATCAGCGCAGGCTGCTATTCAGCATCCCTTAAATGAGCTGAAAGTCATTGAAGTCCCCATTTCAAAACAAGATCTCACTCGTATCGCTGTTAAGGATGATCGAATTCAAAATGTTTTTGGCAGTACGGGTGAATATGTGCTTGAAGCTGATGAGGATCAAGGCCAGGTCTTTATCCGACCCAGTGGAGTTAATGACTTCAAACCTATCCATCTCACTTTCACAACTGAAAGTGGCCATACTCAAGATTTAAGGCTTATTCCTCAAGACCAAGATCCAGAAGCTTTGATTCTTCAGGCTGAAGATCAAGAAAAAAAACTTTCACACCCCTTTATAGCTCGCCATGAGGTGGAAGACCTTCTCCGGGCTTGTCGCGAACAACGCATTCCTCTGGGCTATAAACTCATGCCTCTTGCTCTTCGGGTCAATATCCCAAAGATAAGTCTTTGGGCCCATCCAGGTCTCGGATCTCCAGGTCCCGGATCTCCCGGACTTGATCCGGGACCTAGAGATCAGGACCCAAACTCAAGCCTTAAAGCTCCTAAAAATTCCTATTTCCTCATACGAGAGATCAAAGGAAACAAGCTTCGAGGGCTAACCTATGAGATCAAAAATACCAACAAAGCTTCTTTGGTTCTTTCAGAATCAGAGTTTGCCGAAAGTCTTCCCCTCAAGAAAACGGACATCATTGCCATTTTAATGCCCACCAAAACCTTAGACCATGGAGAAAGGACAGAAGCTCATGTCGTTGCATACGCGTATTAAAACCTTTTGGGATTCTTGTTCTTCTCGTTCTGGAGAGTCTTCCAGTATAGCAAGGAGGGTAAATGCCTGGTTTAATCCAGAAACAACTTCTGGAATAAAGCGTCTTCAAATTTTTTGGGTTGGATGTTTTTGTCTCATTGGCTTGGGAATTTCCTACGGAATTGTCACGTTTCTTTTTGATAAAGGTCCAAAGTATAATCAAGTTGAGTCTCCAAAGCTCACTCCCAAACCTCTTCAAACCGCTTCTCATAAAGTAGACCTGAATGAGGTCTGGCGACATAAAGTTGAAGTCGCATACAAAAATCTCTCTGCGGAAATAGGAGCCATCCACAAACTCTTTCAAGAGCACATAAAAGATCGTCAAAGTCTTGGATCCGATGATAGGCAAGATTTTGAGGCAAGACTTCTTCGAATAGAAGATCGCTTGGAAAGCTTGGGGAATAGTTCTCAAGGCCAATCACAAGGAATGGGGGTCTCTCAGAACATAGGAGCATTTAATGGAGGGTCATTAAATGGGCCCTCATTCAATGGGTCTCCATTAAATGGATCAGGAGAAGCTCAAGAGGAAAAACTTATCCAGAAATTCTCTTTAGGGTTATCAGAGAATTCAAAACAAAATCAAAGATTCAAAACTGTTGAAACTACTATTCCTGCAGGAGCCTTTGCAAAAACAGTCCTGCTTTCAGGTTTGGATGCATCCTCAGCTATGAATGCCTCATCTGACCCCCGTCCTATGCTGTTACGCCTGATTGACCCTGGAACACTCCCCCGACGGTTTCAGAGTGATCTCAAGGATTGCCATTGCCTTGCGAGTGCTTACGGGGATTTGTCGTCAGAACGCATTTATGCCCGCCTTGAAAAACTCACCTGTATTGAGAGGGCAACGGGAGAGATTATTGAAACTCAAGTGGCTGGATACATTGCAGGTCCTGATGGAAAAGCTGGCATTCGCGGCATTGTGGCTTCTAAAGACGGACAATTCTTAGGACGAAGTTTGGTTGGAGGAGTCTTTTCTGGCTTGAGCAACGTCGCTAATCCTCAAAATCGTCAGGGCCTTGTCAATCCTTTTGCTCCAGGGAACACACAAATTTCTCCACCTAGCATAGGAGAAACCTTTGCTTCCGGCATGGCAGGAGGCGTTTCAACAGCTCTGGATCGCCTCTCTCAATATTATATTGATCGAGCTGAACAGCTTCAACCTGTGATTCAAGTCTCAGCAGGTCAAGTCGTCGATATTGTGTTCACAGAAGGAACCTCTATCGGCTCTCAAAACGTGAAAACAGAAATTGAAAAAACCAGGGCAGATGCCCGAACACCATCATCATTAACAGACCAAAAAGGAGAATAGAAAATGAATCTATCTAAGACCAAGAAATATTCCGCTAAGTTTCTTAATCTCAAGAAACTTCTGCAACGCTACCACACTGCAACGCTGCCTCTCTGTCTGACAGGTTGCATGGGAGTCTACGAGGGAGGGTTTGAATGCCCGCCTGGCGAAGGAGTGAAGTGCAAATCTATTTCAGAAGTTAATCAACTCGTTGATCAAGACTTAGTGTCTTCATCACAGGGCTCAAACAATGGCGTGCAAGAGCATGGAATTTCTGTGGAAAAAGACACCGTGTGTGGGAAGGACTACGGAAGTTCTTGTCCTCTGACTTCTGAGGTTTGGTATTCCCCATGGTTTGACAGTGATCAGAGAGAAAAGAGAAAAACGAAGGTGCTAGATGCCCAAGACTCCATCTGAACAGATATTATCTGAGAACCGAACACTGAATGCTGAACACTGCACCGAAGGTGCCTTCGGTCCATCTTCTGCAACGCTAAAAGCTGCTAATGAGTTTCTTTTCTCTCATAGCTTAAGTGAGCTTTTGCCCTACAGAAGTTATGATCCTAATACACAGCTCTTTTTAAATCGCACAAGTCGAGGATTCGTGATCGAAACTCTTCCTTTGGTGGGGTGTGGAGAGGATATTCCTCGCCAAATGACAGGAATTTTTCAACATTCCCTCCCTTTAGGTTCAAACCTTCAGTGTCTTCTCATAGCCAGTCAACGTATAGAATCTATTGTGAAAACCTGGGAAAGACTTCGCACGACAAACTCGTTCAACAAAAATTCATTAAATAAAACTTCTGTTAAAGAAGCTTCCTTCTATGGAACCTCTGAAACTCTAGCAGATCTTGCCAAAGAACGATGTTCTTATTTGAGAAGCCTTTCCCAAGGGCATGGGATTGTAAGGACTTTTCGTCTTCTGCTTTCTTATAGTGAGCCCTACGCTCTAGCTGAATCTCTTGAGAATATCTTAGCCCTTCGGGAACAACTTCTCATAACTCTTAAAGGGTGGGGACTCCCCGTTAAGGTTTGGCAAGCAGAAGATTTGTTATGGGGAATTGATGAGCTCTTAAATCCATCTGATGCTCTTGAACATCCAGCTGTTTCTTGGAATCTTTTTGATTCTCTTTCCCACCAACTCATGAGTCCAACTCGAATGGGGGTTGAGCCTAATCAACTGGTGTTTGGGGAACGAGAGAAAGTTATGAGACTTTATACAACACGGCTCCTCCCTCCTCTCTGGCATTTAAGTGCTATGGGTCTTCTTATTGGTGATCCCTATGACGAGTTTCTGAGACTTAAGGGAGAATTCTTTCTTTCCTACGGTATTCATATTTGCAATGAAAAAACCCTTAAAACTAAGATGCTCGCCAAATGCGGCAATGTAGAAAAACAAGCGGCAAGTCCTATTGCCAAATACGTTCCTTCCTTAAGAAAGGAGGCCCAAGAATGGCAGTACGTCCGAGAGAAATTTGAAAATGGTCAGCGGCTTGTTCGAACACACTTTCAGGTCGGGCTTTTAAGTTCTCCAGATAAAATAGCTCGTGAAGAGCAAACTCTCTTTAATCTTTACCGCTCACAACGCTGGGAATTGGTCTTAAATAAGTATGTGCAGCTTCCCTCTTTTCTAAGTTGTCTTCCCATGACGTGGGGGGAAGGAGCAGCCGATGATGACCGTAAGTTTCAAAAGACAAAAACGACTTTAAGTCATGAGCCTGCTAATCTTATGCCTCTCCAAGGAGAATGGCAGGGCACAAGATCTCCAGGAATGATGCTTGTTGGAAGACGAGGTCAGCTTTTCTATTGGTCGCCTTTTGATAATAATGAAGGAAACTATAATACATGCGTTGTCGGACGGTCAGGTTCTGGAAAGTCTGTCTTCATGCAAGAGCTCATGACCAGCATGCTAGGCATGGGAGCAAGGGTTTTTGTTCTTGATGTTGGACGATCCTTTGAAAAAACAGTCAAGCTTCTCAAAGGAACTTATCTTGAATTCTCTACCCACCCTCTCAGAGAGGACTCTTTAAATGAGGACTTTTTAAATGAGAACTCTCTTAAAGAGGATTCTTTTAAAGAGAGCTCTTTTAAAGAAAGCTCTTCCATTTGTATTAATCCTTTTTCGTCAATTCCTATCCAGGACAATGAAGCTACATCCGATGCTCTTGCCATGTTAAAGCCTATTCTGTCTCTCATGGCAGCCCCTAAAGAAGGAACAACGGATCTTGAGGATACGTACTTGGAGCAAGCCCTTCAAAGAGCCTGGAAAAACAAAAGGAACAATGCAACAATTACGGATGTTGCCCAGTTTCTCCTAGAACACCATGATCTCGTTGCCAATACTTTGGGAGAACGCCTTTACCCTTACACAGAAGAGGGGTCCTATGGATGGTTTTTTAATGGTCCAGCAAATATTGATCTTTCAGATAATCTTGTAGTTGTAGAACTTGAAGAACTAAAAGAACGCAAAGATCTTCAATCTGTTATTGTACAAATGGTGATCTTACAAATTACCAACTCTGTTTATTTAGGTGATAGAAAAACTCCTTCTTGTCTTATTCTTGATGAAGCTTGGGATATGTTGAGGGGGAAACAATCCGGTGTTTTTATTGAAACAGCGGCCCGTCGTCTTCGAAAGTACTTTGGTGGGCTTATTGTAGGAACCCAATCTGTTAACGATTTTTATGCAACGCCTGGAGCCCAAGCGGCCTTTGATAATGCAGATTGGATGTGCCTTCTTTCTCAGAAAGATGAATCTATCAAACTTCTTAAAAACTCCGATCGACTGGCCATGGACCCTGTCATGGAACGTACACTGAGATCTCTTCGAACAGAACAAGGAAAGTATGCAGAAATCATGATTAAAGGACCAAAAGGGTTTGCCGTAGGACGTCTTCTTCTCGATCCCTTTTCTCAGATTCTTTATTCAACGAAGGCCGATGAATTTGCTGCCGTGCAAGCTCTTCTCGATCAAGGACACAGTTTAAAACAAGCTATTCAAAAAGTCGCTCTGGAGAAAAGCCATGAATGAAGATACCGTCATCACAACATCAGGGAAAAGTCCAAAAAGCCTTCTTAATGCTGTCGGCAAAAGCTTTTTCACATTTATTCTTCCCGTGACTCTTGTGCTGGTGGTCATAGGATTTCAAACCCAACTTCATGAGTGTGCTTCACCGAGTCTTCATGGAATACGTTATATCTTGTTTAAAAAAAGACCTCCCCTCAGGCGAGGAGACATTGTTTCGATCCAAGAATATGATACAAAGTATGTTCAGGGAAAGATTCTCACCAAAAGAGTGATAGGCCTTCCTGGAGATATTATTGTACGTGATAAAGAAGGAATAAGAATACTCACCTTCCAAACTTCGCCTAAACACTCTCAGCCTAAAACCCTTTATACAACTCCTCTCCCCCTCCTTAAAAAAACAACAGATGGAAAGCCTCTGACGCCCATTTCTGCCACTATCATTCCCAGTGGCCATATCTTTGTCGCAGGGGACAACCTCTACAGCTTTGACTCGCGCTATGAAGAGTTTGGGCTTGTACCGATGGAAAAGATTTGGGGAAAGGCGGTGCTCACTATGTGAGCACTGTGTAGCAGAGAACAGAGTAGCAGAAAAAAAGGAATGAATAAAATGCTTCAGTTTCAAAACAGTGCAGACATAAAAGCTAGGAGTTTTAGCAAACTTCTGCTGTTCTGCATTTCTATTATTCTGTTCTCTGGAGTCTGCCTTCAGGCAGACGACTTTGGGACTCATGGTGTTATCTATCCTATTGAGGAAGAGGATACCATTGTTCTCATTCAACAGCAGTTGAGGAACATGGAGGAAAGTGGTGAGCTTGCGCGACATAACACGGCGCTTCAAAAGAAAACGAAAGCCGCTATCGAGCGACCAAAACCTGTTGAAGGAATTACGAAAGCATCTAAGGAACGGATATTTTATTTTAATCCAAGCTACGTGGTGAAAGAAGACCTAAAAGATCATCAAGGCCGAATTGTTGCTAAAAAAGGAACCAAAATTAATCCCTTTGAAACAGTGAGCTTATCTCAAAATCTTCTCTTCTTTGATGGCGAGGATTCTGAGCAAAGGGAGTACGCGCAGCAAAAACTTAAAGATGAAAAAGTTAAGCTCATTTTGGTTAAGGGAGCTCCTTTGGCACTTTCGGAAGAATGGAGCGTGTCTGTTTATTTTGATCAAGGGGGACTTCTTACCAAAAAGCTTGGCATTCGCCATGTGCCTGCTCTTGTGAGTCAGGAAAAACTACAGCTTCGTATTGAAGAAATTAATTTGGGAGAACAGGAATGAACCTTTCCTCTCAAATCCTCTGGAAGAAACTTCAAACTTTTTTAAGGAGTAGGAGGACCATCGTTAAAATCCCCGTTCCTCCCCAAAGAATCAAAAACATCGCCATGGCATACATAACACCTTGGAAGAGAAAAGAGAAAGTTTCTTCGTCAGGAACATTAAGAGTGACAAAGCTTTTTGCTTCTATCAAAGAGATGGTACTTAACATCATTACCGTAAAGAAAAAAGGAATACTTCTGAGAAGTATGTTGTTCATACATTTTTGCCTCCCGATTATTTTTAATTCTTTTTCAAAGAGTCAAGCGTGTTCAGGACGTTTTGTCAATCCCATGACTGATATTTGTTGGTCTTGTCTTTTTCCAATTAGTATTGGTCCTGTAAAAGTGAGTTCTGGTGGAAGAGAAGATACAAAAAATCCCAGTCTTTTGTCCAAGGCCCCCCATTCCCCTTGTCCCAGGAATCCCCGTAGGATTTTGGGAACCGGCGCGCCTTGTAGATGTGACGCGCGTTCCATTTTGTATGGTCAGTATGGGAGGACTTCAGCTTGGTAAAAGTAAAATTAATTATGGGGTGCATGGAGCGAGTGGAGAACGTAGAACCCAAAACAGTTTTTATCAGGTTCATTGGTACATTTATCCGGCTATTTACTGGCTCGAGCTTCTCGTCGATTTTCTTTGCCTTGAGAAAGGAAGCTTTGATGTAGGATATATTACGGAACTTGACCCTTTGTGGAATGCGGATGAACTTTCTTTTATTCTCAATCCTGAAGCTGTTCTCTTTGGAAATACGATTGCTCAAGCCGCATGCTCAGCTGATTGTGCAGCAGCCACGGCAGGGTTTCCAATGGATGCTCTTTTTTGGTGTGGAGGATGCCAGGGAAGTCTTTATCCCTTTACGGGTAATAATGCGGCTCATAACGGAGGAGTTCAAGCGAGTCTTCTCATGGTTGGGCGTATGATAGCAAAGCTTCATCGCGAGCTTCTTCTCTGGGGAACAAGTGGAACGTCCAATAGTCATATTTGTGATAAATACCCCTTACCTATCATAAAGAAAACCCAATACAAAACCCAAATGACCTACCCTCGTCCCACAACACGCGGACCCATGGCTTGTAATCCTTTAGGACGGACGGAAGTCATTTGGGGATCAGGTCGTGAGTTTCCTTACAAGGGAGAAGATTTTGGTTATCTGATTTGGAGGAAGAGAAATTGTTGCGCCTTATAGCCACTATTCATTTGATTTTTATATTCTTTTTCCTTGTTCCCGGACAACTTCCTGTGCATGCGCGTCAGAATTTTTCTCAAAATGCTGAAATACAAAAACTCCAGGAAGATTCCTTGAAAAAGGTCGAAACTCTACTCAATGATAATGCGTTCAAGAATGTTATAGCTGACTTAGAAGCTAAAACTTCTTGTTCAGCAAAGGAGTTACCCTTTGGGACGGTTTCAAAGTCAGAAGGTTCTTTTCCATTAGAGGGGAAACTTGAAAGTCAACTCGAGAGTCCCTCGTGTTTTTCTCCCTATTCTTCTTATCTACAGGATAACAGGGTTATTTCAGAGAGCTCATTTTATATCTTTGTTTCCTTTGCTTTAGGTGAGAAAGCTCTTGAGAACCTTGCAATGGATGCTAAACGATATGGTGCAACCCTTGTCTTAAGAGGATTTATTAATGGGAGTTATGTTCAAACAGCGAGAGCCTTGCAGAAAATCATCCTCAAAACAGGACAAGGATTTCTTATTGATTCTGAGCTTTTCGATCTCTTTGCTATTACGGCTGTTCCCACGTTTATCCTTGCCAAACCATTCCAATTGAGTGCCTCGGATCGAACCCAAACACCACTCCATGATCGTATCCAGGGGCATATCAGTGCTCAGTATGCTTTGGAAACATTTGCAAAAGGGGGAGATCTTAAAGATGAGGCCAAAGCATTTTTAGCGGAATCTCTTCTCAAGAGAGGAGAGCTGAAATGATGAGATATCCTCTTATCTTTCTTTTCTCATGTGCTGCAGTTGCCGATCCTTGGAAAAATCTTAAACAAGGCGATCAAGTGGCCCAAGAATTTCTGAATAAAGTCGATGAGAAAAAGGCCAAGGCAGGTTCTCATCCATTTTACAAAGGACATTCCAAGGAATCTAATCTCAAAAGCACGGATCTCCTAGGAAAATCACAAAGCCTTGCCCAACAGGATCCCGCAAGTCAAATGATTTATGAGAGCTCTAATGCACGCCCTCAGGTTAAAATTGATCCAGAAAAAGATCCGCTCATTGTCAGAGCAGATAAGATTGGAGAAACCCCTCTCACAGCTATTGGGGGAGAAGGAACTCAACTGGTTGAGGTACAGCAAGGCGGAACACATGAGATTATTGATTGCGAAGAAAGTGGAGAAGATTCTCTTGAAACGTGCGCGAGCCAGTTAAAAGTAAAGGTAGTTAAAACAACAGTTCAAAAAGAATGGAAAGGCCAGTTTCATCTTTGGAAGGACTATGATGCAGGAAAGTATGGTCTTTACCTTGCCTGTGGAGCTTTAAGGCATGAGATTCTTACGTCAAAAAGGAGAGGCTCTGGAAACATTACAGCCTCTTATAAAGCCTGCCTCCAAGAGATCGGCAATAAAGAAAGGAAGAGGTCTAAACTCAATAAGCAGTTTATAACCAGAGGAGCTGTTCGCATTCCTCGCTTAAATCTCACTCCTTCGCAAATTAAAGAAGTAACCATAGATCAAAGGCCTCCTATACGAACAAGAAAGGGAAATTTTAGGAATCCAGGTTATTACATTCATTGCGAGTGGGATGAACATAAACATGGGTTTGGATATCGATGCCATCCTGCTATTATGATTGTTTATGAAGAAGAGTCTTATGAGGTTCTTCCCGATGAATGGGTATCTCACTGTAACAGACTAGAGAAAAGAGTTGATCAAGGGCTTTGTTATTATGCCACTAAGTCCTGTACCCAAGGTCGTCAAACACGAGACATAGAGGGCATACCCATTACAAGAGACTGCTGGCAAGAAACCTTCACCTATCGTTGTGCATATCCAGCAAAGAATGATTGCGGGCCTTTAAGGGCACAAGGGTGCGCGCAAATCAATTCAAATTGTAAGCAAAAAATAGGTAATGCTTGCGTTGTTTATAACCAAACCTATGAGTGTAAAGAACCTCCTCACACAAGCCATAAGATTACAGGAGGACAAACGCCTTTTTGTTTAGATGGAAACTGTCGGGATCAAGGTTGGGATAAAAACAATGAAATGATGTCAAGTTTAGCCCAATTAGCAATATTAAAAGAACTACAGGGTCAATTTGGAAAGGGAGGATTTTTTAAAGGAGAAACCAATAAATGTTCAAAACAGCCTCTCAGCTTCAAAGATTGCTGTGGATCAGGAAAAGGCTGGGGCAATGACCTAGGTCTTTCTTCTTGTAGCTCAAAGGAAAAGCTCTTAAGCCAAAGACGCAAAAAAGGCCTTTGCCATTATATTGGCACTTATTGTTCTAAAAAGGTCTTAGGCCAGTGCATTAAGAAAAAATCTACGTACTGTTGCTGGGGCTCAAAACTTCTTAAAGTTTTTCACGAGCAAGGGCGCCTTCAAATTGGAATGGGCTGGGGCACACCTAAAGAGCCTCTTTGCCGGGGCTTCTCAATCGAAGAAATCCAAAGAATAGACTTTTCCAAACTGGACCTCAGAGAAGTCTTTGAAGACCTCATGAAGAACTTCAAACCCGGTAAAATGCAAAACATCGGTAAAAAAGTTAATGATCGCCTTGAAATCATTAAAAAAGGCCTTATCCCTAAAGCACCGCAGCAGCCCAAACAAAGAGAGGGCGCATGAGCTATATTCCGACCTTAATGCTTTATGTTCAGAAGGCGCGTTTCTTTCTGCTCTTTAAGACTCCTCGTGCACAAGGAGAGCTTGAATGAGATTTTTTCTATTAATCTCTCTTTTGTTTTTTATTCCCTGTAAAGCTTTTGCTGATCCTTGGAAGGATCTTAAGAAGGGAGATCAGACTGCTCAAGAATTTCTGGGCAATGTTAAGCAAAAAAAGAGTGAAGCTGGATCTCATCCTTTTTATCATGGCGAACAAGCAAAAGAATCAAGCTATTCCGTTTCAGACCTTTCAGGCCATTCTCAAACAGCAGCTCAAGAAAACCCTGCAAGCCAAATGGTTCATGAAAGTTCTGATTCTCGCTCACAGGTAAAAATTGATCTTGACCATGATCCTCTCCTAAAAATGGCAGATAAAATTATGGAAGACCCTCTCCAAGCCATTGGGGGAACGGGAACCCATGTTATGGAGGTACAGCAAGGGGGTAAAAATGAAATCGTAGTTTGCGAAGAAGCGGGAGAAGATGCAAAGCATAGCTGCCATTTAAATCTGCTTGTTACAATAAAGGAAGAGCTAGGACCTGTTCAACAGGGAAGCTTTAGCTTAGGAGGACCTGCCGTCTATGCCTCTTTCCCCTATCTTCTCAATGTTTGGATTCGAGAGCAGAGTAAGCATTTTATAGGATACATACAAGTTGACTCAGCGACGCTGAATGGATTTATCTCTAGTCAAACAGGAATCCCCGTTAATCGAATGACTTCAGCCTCTGCTTCACCCATAGGAGGGTGGGTAAAGGTCCGTCATAAGCACTACACCTTTGACATATTTCAGTTTAATTATAGCTATCAACCCCTTATTAAAGTTCCTTATGATTCATGGATCAATGGATGTACAGCTCTGGAGGGAAGAGTTGACCAAGGGCTTTGTTATTACAAGTCAAAAGTTTGTACCCAAGGTCCTCAAACCCGTGTCATCCAGGGAGTTCCCGTAACAAGAGACTGTTGGCAATATACACAAACTTACGGTTGTTCTTATCCTTCAAAGAATGATTGTGGTCCTTTAAGAGCACGAGGATGTGCTCAAATTAACTCAAAATGCAAGCAAAGGGTCGGCAACGCTTGCGTCATTTATACCCAAACCTATGAATGTAAAGACCCTCCCCGAACATCCTATGTGATTAAAGGAGGAAAGACACCTTTTTGCCTAGATGGAAACTGCAGAGATCAAGGGTGGGAAAACAATGATGAAATGATGGCAAGCTTAGCCCAACTCGCACTTCTTAAAGAACTCCAAGGTCAATTTGCAATGGGAGGGCTTTTTAAGGGAGAAGATAACCGCTGCTCAAAACAACCCATAAACTTCAAAAATTGCTGTGGATCAGGCAAAGGGTGGGGAAATGACTTAGGGCTTTCTTCTTGTAGCTCAAAAGAAAAGCTCTTAAGCCAAAGACGCAAAAAGGGCCTTTGCCATTATGTCGGAACTTATTGTTCTAAAAAAGTCTTAGGCCAGTGCATCAAGAAGAAATCCACCTATTGTTGCTGGGGATCAAAACTTCTCAAAGTTTTTCATGAACAAGGACGGCCGCAAATTGGAATGGGCTGGGGCACCCCGAAGCATCCTCTTTGCCGAGGTTTCTCCATTGAAGAAATCCAAAGAATAGACTTTTCCAAGCTAGACCTCAGAGAAGTATTTGAAGACCTCATGAAGAACTTTAATCCTGGCAAATTACAAGGCATAGGCCAAAAAGTTGGCGGACGCCTTGAAACAATCAAAAAAGGCGTTCTTTCTCCGACAGAAAAGCAGCCCCTGCAAAGAAAAGGGGGAGCATGATCTCCAGTGTAGCAGAATGGCAGTGTGACAGAGAACAGAATTGCGGACTTCTGTTGGCAAACATAGGGAAATTCCTTTTCCTCATGGCTCTTTTGAATTTGAGTATAAATCCGGCTTTTCTTAAAGCAGACTCCCAGGCTATGCCTGCATCAAAACCTGTAGCCTCAAAAGACTTTTCATTCTTTGAAAAGAGAGCTGAGGGATGGCATTGGTACGAAAGCAGTGATCAGTATTCAGTGTTCAGTAATCAGAAGAAACCTTCTCAGACGCCAACAGAAGTCATTGAAGGGCAGAGAAAGGAGTTGGAACAAAAGCTTCATGCAGCCATTATTGAGCCTACGCGCGAAAATGTGATTGCATATATACTTGCTCAAAGAGCTTTAATGGACCAAAGTCAGCACTTTTCTGAATCATGGAAGCGCATTGTGATGACAACCCCTTCCTTGGATGAAACTTTAGTGCATCCCGTGGATCAAAATGCCCGCCATGTTTATTACAATGAGCAACACAAAGAGCTGCAAATACGGATTAAGGACTTAGCTCAAGAATACGGACTTTTCTTTTTCTTCAAGAAGAACTGTCCTTACTGTCACGGATTTGCTCCTATTGTGAAACGATTCTCTGAGAAACACGGCTGGTCAGTTCTCGCCATCTCCATGGATGGAGGGTCATTACCTGAATTCCCCCATGCTAAACGAGATAATGGAATCTCCCAACACCTTCAAGTTTCTCATGTCCCTGCTCTTATCGCACTCCACCCTAAGACAGGAAAACTCATTCCTTTGTCCTATGGCATGGTTTCTGAAAGTGAGATTGAAGCACGGGTAGAATTGTTAACACAGCTTTTTCAGGGAGCGAGAAAATGAAAAAAATAATGGTCAGCTTTCTAAGTTTATTTCTCTTAGGTTCTTCAGTTCAAGCGGGTATGCAAGAGAATTTAGAAAAAGCCTTTAAGTCCCTTGGCATGGCTAATAATCTCACTAGAGGGGGAGGCTACGAAGATCAAACGGGCGGGTTTTATACAGGAGGAAGCTTATTTGCTCGCTCTAGAGTCAATGATGCTGAGCTCTTTTCTTTGCAGCTACCCCATTATCGTTCTGGATGTGGAGGCATTGATCTCTTTTTAGGAGGGTTTAGCTTTATTAATGCTCGAGAATTTACCCAACTTCTTCGAAACATAGGTAGCAATGCCAGTGGTTATGCCTTTAACCTCGCCCTTGCAACGGTGACTCCTCAAATCAAAAGTGTTTTAGATGATCTTTCTGCTGCAGTTCGGCAAATGACCAACCAAAGCATTAATTCTTGTGAAGCCGCAGCAACGCTTGTGGGAGGAGCTTGGCCTCAGTCCGATGCAAGTTCTCAGCTTTTATGTCATGCAATGAGTAAAGATTTAGGAGTTGTAAGTGATTGGGCACAAGGTCGTCAAAAGTGCGGAGTGGAAGAAAAAAGAGGAGACATCAATAACCGAAAGAACGAAAAACCTGGATTTAAAGACATCTTAGGCGATGAATTTAATATTGCTTGGAAAGCGATTCAAAAAAATAGCTTTTTAAATCGGGATTCTCAGTTAGCAGAGTTCTTTATGACGGTTTCAGGAACTATTGTTTCTCGGAAGACAAGCGATCGTTTAGAGGTTAAAGTACTCCCCTCTAAAAGCAGTGATCCACAGCTTATTTCTGCGCTCATCCTGGGTAATGTGCCTGTTCAGATTTATAAATGTGAAGATGTTTCAGAAAATAAATGCCTTGCTCCTTCCCTTCAAAATGTCACTCTCTCAAAAGAAAAGGCTCTCTATGCAAAAGTGCATCGCCTTTTGCTCTCTCTTTCTCAAAAAGTAAGGGAAGACAAAGCTCTTACTGAGGAAGAACGCGGATTTGTGAATTCAACAAAACTTCCAGTTTTAAAGATTATGGCAGTGGAAGCGGCCTTTAAGGAAGGAGGAAGTCCTCTCAGCGCTGCTGATTTTAGTGAAGCTATTGCTCACGATATTCTCCTCCATTATCTCGAAGAAGTCATGACCCTTGTATGGGATAGTGTTACCCAGCTGAAGAAAACCCAGATTAATGACCATATGGTGGAAGAATTAAGGGCGGGGATCGCAACATCTCGCAAAATGCTCTTTGCCAAACGCACAGCTCTTTTTGAGCAAATGGCCATTACCCTTGATCTGATTGAACGCACCCAACAAATTGAAGCTAAATTGCAGAACATGTTCATTTCTTCCCAACAGGGAGCGAATCAGTGAGCAGTGAGCAGTGTTCAGTTTTCAGTATTCAGAAAGCAGAAAGGAAAGAAAATGCTTCAAAATCAAAATAAGATAACACAAGTATTTAGATGCTTCAGAAGACTATCTGAACACTGGATACTGAACACTGGGTACTGGTTATGACACATGTCATAACCACCTATGGGGGTGGAGAACTCTTTACTCTGATCTTTAATGGCATAGCAGCTTTGTTTAAAGAAGACCGTACGGGCATGGTAATGTCGTTGATAAGGGTAGGGCTTATGGTGGGATCTGTTTATGTCCTCATTCTCATGCTCTTTCGTCAAAGCCTTATCGAAGGAATGAGATGGTTCTTATGGGTTGTGATTGCGACCAATCTTATCTGTTTGCCAAAAACGACAATCTTTATTCATGATCCTCTCTCTAAAACAAAGAATAAGGTTGATCATGTTCCTTATGCTTTAGGAGCCTTTGCAGGTTTTGTGAGTGAGGTTGGAAGATCTGTGACAGAAAAGATTGAGTCTGTGTTTACCCTTCCTGACTACATGCCTTATCATAAAACAGGGACAGTGTTTGCTTCAGCACTCATGAGTCAAGTGAAGCAGTTTAGAATCGTTGATCCTGTGTTTAAAGGTAACATGGAGCGGTTTGTTAACCAATGTGTCGTTTATGATGCCATGATTGGGCACAAATACACACTTCAAGATTTACAAAATGCCCCTGATATTTGGAAGTTTGTTTCCAGTCAAGCCAGTCCTGTTCTTGGGTTTCTTTACAAGGAGGAAACGAATCCAGGAGCCATTGTCACTTGCAAGACAGGAGCTAAGAAACTCAGTGATTTATGGAATGATGAAATCAAAAAAGCGACAGCACTTTATGGCTCTCGAGTTCAAAACCGCAAATTAACAGAAAAAGCCTTTCTGACAGATCTTATGGGAAGTGCCAAGCTTTTATCTGCGGGACAAGCTATTGCAGAAAATGCCCAAAGTCTCTTACGGCAAGAAATGATGATCAACGCCCTTGAGGAAGCTTCCAACAATAAACTTTCAGAATTAGGTTCTCCTTCAAACTATGCAGCGAGTAAGGCTCTGTTACAGCAAAGATCGGCTTATACCATTGCCGGAGAGATTGCGGCTCGAACCTTACCCCTCTTTAAAAACGTAATTGAAGCCTTATGTTATGCCTTATTTATCTTTGTTGTGGTTTTAGCTCTCTTGCCCAACGGCTCTCGTATTTTAATAACCTATTTTGGTATTCTTGTTTGGACTCAGCTGTGGGCACCCTTATATGCAGTTCTCAATCTTATTATGACACTTTATGGAAGAAACGAATCTCTAGGTCACAGCTTTGACAAAGGGCTGACCCTTTTAAACTCTTCTGCCATTATCAATGCTCATACGGATATGGTAACTCTTGCTGCATGGCTTTCTGTCAGTATTCCCTTTATCTCCTATGGCATTCTTAGACAAGGGGTTGGGGCCTTTGTAGGTCTTGCCCAGCATTTAGGATCAGCCATGCAATCTGCATCCAGTGGAGCTGCAGCAGAAACAGTTTCTGGTAATATGAGTTTAGGCAATATTTCATTAGGAACTCAAGCTTATCAAAACACATCAGCCTTTCAGCACACAACAAGTCCTTCTTACAGTGCTTCACACTTTAAAGGGCTTTCAGCTTCAGGAATTGAAGCAAGCGCTTTTGCAGGTGGAACGCAAGCCCTCACAGATCATGCCATATCCCACTTAGGAGTTCAGATTATGGGGACAGAAAATACCAGTTTTGCTCAACAAGAGAGTTTGAATACGGCAAAAAGTGTTCTTCAATCAAAATCAATTGCGGCAAGTGAGGCAACTGAGGCTTCTCTTCAGCACATGACAAACTTCCTTTCACAAGTTGGAAACACCATAGCTTCAGGAACAGACTTAAGTAAATCGATGAGTGTAAGTGATGCTAGAAGTCTTCAAAACTTCAAGAGCTATGTCCAGGATATTCAGCAAAAAACAGGCAAAACCTATGCCCAATCTGTTGAAACAGCCGTTGCTGCAAAATTAGGGACACCAGAAGTATTTGGGTTTGGATTAAGCGCAAGTGGGAGTTTTTCTAGTCAAGCGACAAATCACGAAGACGTAGCTGCTGCTCAATCGATAGCCGATCAAAAAAATTACGCGGAAAGTCTAGATCGCATCCTATCGGCAGCTCAATCTTACTCAAAGAGCCAAAATGATACAAATCTAAGTGAGTTAGGACAAAGTGCTACAGCAACTCTTAATCATGCCAAAAGCCTTCTTGAGCAAGTATCCGTTGCTAAAAATCAAGTGGATGCTCTCTCAAAGGATTTGTCTTCAAGCCAGAGTCAAACATTAACAATCAATAAAGATCTAACCCAACCTCTTCTCGAATTTATGGCTCATCAGCCAGTAAATTCAGGTCCAAACGGCTCCTCAGGAGGAAAGGTGGGTTATGATGGAGCTCGCCGAATTCTTGAACAGGGAGGACCAGAGCGTGAAGCTTATTTCAATCGGTTTCAAGAAATGCATCCTCAATACAAGATTCAAGGAATCGAGATTCGGGGAATCGAGATTCAGGGAGTCAGTTATGTTCAGAATGAAGTCAATCTCAACCAGACTTACGAAAAAGAGACAGCGAATCTGAAAGGAGGCACAGGCATCACTGGCCAGCATCATCAAAATACCCAAGAAGTTTTGAGTCAAAACCAAAATCTCGATTTAAGTTCCGTTTCTGAATTAAGAAAAGGACAAGCAAAATCATATTCAGCAAATGAACTTTCTTTTCATAAAACTTCAGAAACATCCTCAACTCAAGTTCCCACTCTCGAACACGAAATGACTCATCTTTTGCAGCAGGTTGATAAACATCTTGATCAAAGAAAGAGGGACCTTTCGACGGAAGAAAATCAGCTTCAAAAAGAACGCGATACTCTGGATGAGCAAACCTTGGGGGTAGCTGCGGTCAAGAATTTATTCACAAGTGCTGGAAAAGGTGTGATGAGCGTTGCAGAGGATCTTGGATCTGGTAAATCTATGCCCCAGGATACAACACCTCCAAATTCACCTCTTTTTAAGAAATAGAAATCCAAATGAGAATCACATGAAAAACCTATTTCCATTCATAAGATAAAAATAAATATGAAAATTCTCACTCTTCTTCGCCAATCTATTCCTCTTTTGACCTTTGGGGTTGGGATAATTAGTTGGGTTCTCCTTCCCCATATATTTTTAGCCTTGAGTTTTCAATCCAAAGCTTTATTCACTTTGTTCTTAAGCTTAACAGTTCTGTCTTGCCTCGTCCTACCTTTGAGGTGCCAGTTTATGGAGATTCTTAAAATTGTGGCCTATTGTCTCTTTTTTATGACATTAATTTTAGCTTTAGAACCTTTCTACCTTACGTTTTTAGATGGCAAAGCCATTTATTTAAATTTACGAACGTATTACCCAGCAGACAAAGCCCTCGTAATGGTCTTTTCTTGGGTTCAGAAGCGCATTGTAAATCAGTCTGAACTTTATGGGGTTTGGCTGGTATTTACAGCAATACCTTTTTTGTTTTTGTGTTACTTTTTTCATTTCCTCCTTCTTGTTCCAGCGCGGAGGCTCTTTTTAGACCGCGCATATCGGGTTAAGGAAGGACCTTGGGTGGCAGGGTTTCTAGAAAAAACCAAAGAAAAAGAATTATTAAAGAATGAATCTGGACTCCCCTTAGGCGTTCCTTTCCATGAAAAAGGCACCACAGGAAGGATTATGAGATACCTTCCTAACCCAAGCAGGGGATGGCTTGGAGGTCATCATGTGGTAATCTCAGGCTCCCAAGGAGGAAAAGGAGTCTCCTGTGTCATTCCAGCTCTTCTTGATCATGAGGGTCCAGTTGCTGTTCTCGACATTAAAGGAGAGCTCTTTGCTATGACTCAAAGGACCCGAAAAAGCAAGGGACGAAAGGTTGTAGTTCTCAACCCTTTTAATGTCGTTGATGAAAATAGGTGGTGTTGGAATCCCTTGGATTACATTAGGCCAGAGGAATTCGAAAGAGACTCTCGTATTATCATCGAAGGTCTTCTTGAACCTGAAACACCTTACAACCAACATTTCTACAAAATTGCCGCTGATATCCTGCAAGTGACTCTTGAAGTCATTCAACATACAATGCCAAAGGAAAGATTTAATCTGAATACCCTCTATGACTTTGTGTGTGGCCCAGGGTTTATCAACAGACTCCATGTATGGAAAAAGCATAAGGACTTTCTTGAGGGAAGACCTGCTAAAATGGCTCAAACCATCCTTTCTGCAGGAGAAGAAGAAAGAGGCTCCTTCTTTACGACCATCAAACGCAATCTCTCCTGGATTGGCTATGAAAAAAACAAAGCCTTCTTACAACCACAAAATGACTCACAAACTTTTTCTTTTGATGAGCTTTTAGATAACAAAATTGATCTCTTTTGTGTGATTCCCTTGGATATGATTGAGACCATGTCAGGGTTTTTACGGCTCTTTACTAATATTGTGTTGGGGACAGTCATTCGGCAATCAGGGTACAAAAATCCTGAAGAAAAGATTCTGCTAATGTTAGATGAGTTCCCAAGATTGGGAGCCATGCGCCAGCTCATCAACATTGTGACCGTTGCTGCAGGGGCTGGTATTGAGGCCTTTATGGTGGCCCAAGATAAATCTTCTATTGAGTCCGTCTGGGGAAAAGAAACGGATGTGATCTTCGGTTCCTCTGCAACAGTTCGAATATTCAACTTAGGCAGAACGGATGGATCAACAGCTTCCTGGGTCTCATCTCTTACGGGAGATAAAACCATTGTGACCCGAACCAATGCTGCTCGAGAATATGGGAATTTCCTCAAAGGGGCCGGGTCTGAATCCGTAAGTCAAATGAAAGAAAAACTTCTCACCGCTCCTGAAATTCAGGAACTAGGAGACAAAAAAATGCTCTGTTTTTTAAGAGGCCAAAAACCTCTTTTGCTGGGGCGGATTATTTCTCACAAACATCCCCTCTACAAAGACCGCCTCGATCCTAATCCAACACTTTTGTTGAAATAAAAGCTGGGGAAAGATAATACACTCTATCTTCTCATTTTGTGGCTTCGTTGTGGGTAATAAACTGGAGTCGGACTAATTCTTCAAGTAAGTATGGTCTTCATGAAATAGAGTTTCTCTGTCGAAAAAACAGTTTTTCCAATATTTTATTTTCCAAACTTCATAGCAAAATAGACACCTCAAGTGCAAGCCAAAGCTTCCTTAGAAATAATAATATTTTCTTATATTGGAGAATATCTATATGCTTCTTAAAACCCATTCAACAAAAAATTCGCACTAGAAAATGTGCCGGTTTTAGAAGGCAAAAAAGTTAAGATTGGAGATGAACATCGAGTTTAAAGGAATTTTAACCTTAAATTATCTGGTATTTTATTGAATCTTTCTTTTTTACATTTAGTTTTTCGTTCTTTTGGAAAACTCCATTTATAAACAACCTCCTATAAACAACCTTGACAAGGAGCCACTAAAAGTAGAAATTTAATCAAAAATTCTAACTGATTGTGAAAATAGAAACATAAAATATTAGCTTACAAGTAGGGAAGTTTATGAATGGGAAAACAATTTTATTTATAACTTGTACATTTTTAATAGCGCTTGTCATGGAAAATAGCTTATATGCAGGACGTAAGAATAAAGATATAGAAGAATGTAGCATCTCAACTCTTGTGAGAAAATGCTTTGCTTGTTTTACAAGAAAACAAACATTTGATGATGCGGATGAAGAATTTTTACTTGAACAAGATGATTTTTCATTTACCCCTGGGGTCCTTGTAAAGAAGGATCTTAAAAATATACCTATTGAAATACTTTGGGAAATTTGCTACAAGCTCCCTCCGTTGGATGTCATACAATTATCTCGTACTTCTAAAAACCTTAGAATAAAAATAAATGAGGAGTTTTGGAAAAGCTATATAAAGCTTCATGGACAAAAGAGATGGGATAAATTCACTCCGCCTATTAAGGTTGCATACGCTTTTTCACTTTTTGCAGAAAAAAAAATAAAACAAGCTGCAAAATTAGGTCTTCCGGAAGCAATTAAGAGTATAGGGAAAAAGGAGAACGAAAAGGAAGAAAAAAAATGGAGAAGTAGTCCTTATTTATCTGTTAACTATCAAGTCTCCTCTTATGAAAGAAACGGGTATACTAATCCCTTTCATTTAAAAATGAGAGATGGTTTTCATTATTGATCTTCTAGAACCGAATATGATTGCTAAAATGTCTATTATAATATCAAAAAGTCAGAATTTATGAGCGTTGGTAAAGCCTACTGTCCCTACACTTTTCTTAAATTTACAACAGTTCTCTTTATTTCTTTGTTTTTATTATCAAAAAAAGATGCCATCTCAATGATGGAAGACAATATTTATAATGATCCTGGTATTCTCAGAATATATGTTCAACATCCAGTACTTAAAACAATTAGCATTGACTTAAAGGAAGGATTGGAAAACTTTACCCAGCTATCAGCTCATAAACAACAAAAATTTTTAAAAGAGTTTGAGTTAATATAAGACCAGTTAGAAAGGGAATATAAAAATAGGAAGGCAAGTCTTGCTAATGAGCGGCCCCTAGCACCCCAATCCTGCTTACCATAACATCGCTTTTCCTTAAGCGCATAACCATGGGTACGCGGCATGTCCTCAGCAAACCCAGACTCATCAATAGATACAATTGGCCGCCCTTCATCTTGGTAGCGTTGGATTGTTTGGCAAAAAGCAGAGCGTTTTCCTGGATCCGCTTTGGGATGCGTTAGAGTTTTTTTTATAGGTCACTTTTAGCCTTTGCAAAGCATGCCAGATACCACTCTTACTCACATTTAACCTGTGGGCCCGCTCGTATTGGTAAGCATCAGGGTAATCAATAATATCTTGTTGAAGAGCTTCCATATTGATTTTTGTCGTTGGTCTATAGCGAGTATTTTTGGGAGCAATATTTGCAGACCATCTCACCACACTGGCAAGACCGATATCGAATCGTTTGGCAACTTCGGTTAAAGTCAGGTTAGCCTTATCCTTAACAATAAAAACTTTCCGATGAAAATCTAATGAATAGGTCATAGTATCCTCCCTTAAATTTTTAGCACAATATACTTAATTTAAAGGTATCTAGCTATATTTGCTGTATCAAGTATTTTTTGACTTTTGTTAGATAACTTTAATGGAAATAAATCTTGCAATTATTCTTTCCAAAACTGTTCAGCGGCTTTAAGATCTTGGCATTGCAGCCATAAAACGTATTCTCTGTAGTTTCTACATTTGGGAAGATGAACAGGGAATTTGCCTTAATCGAGGTGTCCACTTATCCTTAAGGAAATTGCTTAGCAATAATAGTTTGCTATAATTGCAAGAGGTCCCATTTTAAAATCAGGAAATTTAAATTCTTGATAAAATACCTCATTTTTCTTCAGAAAGTAAAATCTTCTATAATTTGAGAGGTGTTTGCCGTTTCTATAACTAGAGCATTCTTGATTTAAGTGTTTACATATCCAGAGGAAGCAAAATAGTTTTTACACTCCTGAGGAGTAAATACGTTCAGTAATCTCCCAATTTCATCCCAAAGAGCACAAAAAGTCCTACGTGC
>Ga0209935_1001463_pt1 | contig 37133 bp, 27 predicted proteins | sample ThiBio_1000_plan_2_FD_183958 | JGI IMG/M metagenome (GOLD analysis project Ga0209935, IMG submission 183958) | Wastewater bioreactor microbial communities from Cape Town, South Africa - Thiocy_cont_1000_plan (SPAdes) | ecosystem: Engineered > Bioreactor > Thiocyanate-remediating >...
CCATCGGATGGCTTCAGAACTACCGCCGCCTTTGCATCCGCTGGGAAAAATCCACCGCCATGTTCCAAGGCTTTGTTCATCTCACCTGCTCCATCCTCCTCATAAAAACGGTTTTGGGATAGCCTCTATTTACATATCTCGGATCCAGCTGCGTGTGAGGAAATGGGGGCGGGGTGTATGTTCTTTCGGCTCGATGCCCGGGCAGTGATTGCCAGAGATGATATTCGTGGCTGCCTATTGATACCTCATTGGCAGAATTCCAGTCACGCTTCTTTCCCTTAGCTAGAAGATGTCCATCATCCGGGTGGCAGTTCCCGTGTGTGACAGTAGGCTCTGGCTCTTTATTGGCTCTGCTCTCCTATCTAGATACCTGCCCCGCCGGAGCAAGAAACTTCCAACCTCCGACTTCCCGCTTTCGCCTTCGGCAGGCTTCGGCCTACTTGACGTTTTCCGGGAGGAAGGCCTGGAGTTTTTTGATGTCCTGGGCGGCGTCGCGGTGGCAGACGAGGAGGGCGTCGGGGGTTTCGACGACGATGAGGTCGTTGACGCCGCAGAGGGCGACGACGCGGGTGTTGGCGAGGATGACGTTGTTGTGGGAGTTCACTTGATGAACTTCGCCGCGCGAGGTGTTGCCGTCGCAGTCGGAGCCGAGGTGCTCGGGGAGAGAGGTCCAGGCGCCCACGTCGTCCCAGTCAAATTTCGCCTTCACTGCGAGCACTTCGCGGGCCTTTTCCATGATGGCGTAGTCGACGGAAATCTTGGGCAGCTCGGCGAAGCACCCGGCGAGGTACGCGTCCACGTCGGAGGCGGGGAATTTACGGATGAAACTGGCCAGCTCTGGGGCGTTGAGGTCGCACTCGGCGAGGAAGACCTCGGAGCGCCAGACAAACATGCCCGCGTTCCACCCGTAGTCGCCGCTGTCGACGTACTTTTGCGCCGTCTCGGCGTCGGGTTTCTCGACGAAGCGCCGGACCTTGTGCAGGCCGGGTTCCAGCTCCGCGTCGAGGTGCAGGTAGCCGAAGCCCGTGGCGGGGTGGCTCGGCGTGATGGAAAAGGTGATCAGCGCGTCATGGGAGGCGGCGGCGCGGGCGGCGTCGCGCACCTGCTGGCGCAGCACGGGGACGTTGTGAATCATGGAGTCCGCCGGCACGAGGGCGCAGATGGCCTGCGGATCGCGCGCGCGGGCCAACCCCGTCGCCAGCGCACAGGCGGGCGCGGTGTCGCGCTTGGCGGGCTCGGCGAGGATATTCTCCGGCGGCAAAAAGGGGAGTTCCTTGCGGATGGCGTCGACCTGCGAGGCATTGGTCAGCACGAAGATGCGTTCCCAAGGGGCCACGCCCTCCATGCGCAGGACGGTCATTTCCAGCATGGTCTGCTCGCTGAGGAGGCGCAGGAGGTGTTTGGGCGTCTTGGTCCGGCTCATCGGCCAGAACCGTTCGCCGCTGCCCCCGGCCATGATGAAAATGTGAAGATGGTCGACCATGCGACGTCGGAAGTACGGGCTGGAGCGCGAGAAGTCAACCGAAGCCTCTCGAAGTGGGATTTCGGAATCCGGAAGTCGGAAGTAGTTTTTCCGGCCATGGGCCGGGTTGATTTCGTTAGCCCGGGTTTTGCCTATCCGTCTATTTCGCCATTATCTGGCGTGGCGTGAATGGGTTATCGACCACGCGAGCCATGAACGCGGAACGAAATATCAGAAAGCCCCAGCCAGCGCGGAGGCAGAAACGCGAAAGCTCAGGAAGTGTTCCGCGTCACGAAGCACTCCCCACTTCCGAAATCCCCCTTCCGACTTTATCCCAAGCTTGCTTTCGGGAGCCCGGCTTTCGCCTGAATGGGAAGCCGGAACGCGAGAAGTCGGAAGTAACGGCCCCTCGCCAGCGCGGATGCAAAAAAAACGCGAAAGCTCAGGAAGTGCTCCGCGTCACGAAACACTTCCCACTTCCGAAATCCCCCTTCCGACTTTGGCTAGCCGAGGCTTGCCACGGCGTCGCGCAGCGCTTCCAGGCGGCTCTTCCAGCCTGCTTCGCGCACCCGATGCTCGGCGACCACCTCGGCGGGCGCTCCGTTGACGAAGGACTCGCTGGAGAGCTTGCCCTGCACCTTCTTGATTTCCACCTCGACCTTTTTGATCTCCCCGGCGAGGCGCGTTTTTTCGCTCTCGGGGTCGATGATGCCCTCCAGCGGGAGGAGGAGCAGGCCGATCTGGGTCGGGCACGAGGCGACGGAACCCGCCGGGCGCTCGGTCACGATCTCGATGGCCTCGGCATTGAGCAGGACGGAAAGCACGCCCGTCTCGGCGGCCACCCACGGCTCGCTCGGCTGGAGCAACCAGCGGAGGCGCTTGTTTGAGGGCAGGTTGTAGGTCGCGCGGAGGTTGCGGGCCTGCGCGGCGGCGTCAAAGGCCGCCTCGGCGCGGGCGTCGGCCGCCCAGCCATGGACCTGCGGCCATTCCGCGAACTGAATGCTTCCCGTGCCGTAGCCGAGCTCGTGCCACAGCTCCTCGGTGATAAAGGGCGCGTAGGGGTGCAGCAGGCGCAGCACGCGGCCGATCACGTAGTCGATCGTGGCCAGCGTACCCTCGCGGCGGGCGGGGTTTTGGAAATCCGCCTTGGCCGCCTCGATGAAGCGGTCGCAGAAGTCGCCCCAGACAAAGTCATAGAGCGCCTGCGCCACCTCGCTGAACCGATACTCGTCGTACGCCGTGTCGATGCGCCGGATCGTCGCGTCGAGCTTTGCCAGGAGGTCCTGGGCAAAGAGCGAGAGTTCGTGCTGCGACGGGTCCGCCGCCGGGTCGATCTCGCCCTGGATCTGGCGGAACCGGCAGGCGTTCCAGAATTTGTTGCAGAAATTGCGCCCCTCGACGATCTGCTGCTCGTCGTAGCGGATGTCCTGGCCCTGCGGCGCGATGCGGATGATGCCAAAGCGCAACCCATCCGCGCCCACCTTGGCGATGAGGTCGAGCGGGTCGGGCGAGTTGCCCAGCGACTTCGACATCTTCTTGCCCTGCTTGTCGCGGATGATGCCGGTGAAGTAGACGTGGCGGAACGGCACCTCGCCCATGTACTCCAGCCCCGCCATGATCATGCGGGCCACCCAGAAGAAAATGATGTCCGGCCCGGTCACGAGCACGCTCGTGGGGTAAAACTTTGCCCGCGTGGCGTCGTCCATCGTGTCGTGCGCCCACAGCCAGGAGGAGAACCACGTGTCGAGCACGTCGCTGTCCTGCACCCAGCCCTCGCCGGGGCTGTCCACCTGGCAGCGCACCTCGCCGTCCTTGTTCCAGACCGGGATGCGATGGCCCCACCAGAGCTGGCGCGAAATGCACCAGTCCTGGATGTTTTCCAGCCAGTGGTCGTAGACCTTTTCCCAGCGGTCGGGGAAGAAGCGGATGAGCTGGTTGCGCACGGCGTCGCGCGCCGGCACCGTCATCGGGTACTTCAGGAACCACTGCTCGGAGAGCCTCGGCTCGATCGGCACGCCCGCGCGCTCGCTGTAGCCCACGTTGTTCTCGTGCGGCTCCTCCTTCACCAGCAGGCCGAGTTCGCGGAGCTTCTCCACCGCGGCCTCGCGCGCCTCAAAGCGATCCAGCCCCGCGAATTCCTCGCCTGCCAGGTCGTTCAGCGTCCCGTTGGGGTTCAAAATGTCGATCACCGCCAGGCCGTGGCGCTGGCCGATCTCGTAGTCCACCTTGTCGTGGGCCGGGGTCACCTTCAGCACGCCCGTGCCGAACTCAAAATCCACCGCCTCGTCGCCCACGATGGGGATCTCCGCGCGGTTGTCCAGCGGGAGCGGACGCCGCACGTGCTTGCCGATGAGGTGCGCGTAGCGCGGGTCCTTCGGGTTCACCGCCACGCCCGAGTCGCCCATGATCGTCTCCGGCCGGGTCGTCGCGATCTCCAGCCACGTGCCGGGCTCCTCCACCACCTCGACCTTGAAGTGATACAGGAAGCCCTTGTGCGGCGTCGGGATCACCTCCTCATCGCTCAGGGCGGTGAGGGAAACCGGGCACCAGTTCACCATCCGCACGCCGCGGTAGATGAGGCCCTTCTGGAACAGGTCGACGAAGACCTCTTGCACGCGCCGCGCGTAGGCCTCGTCCATGGTGAAGCGCTCGCGGCTCCAGTCGCAGGAGCAGCCGAGCTTTTTCAGCTGGTTGATGATGATGCCGCCGTGCTTTTCCTTCCACTCCCACACGCGCTTGAGGAATTCCTCGCGCCCGAGGTCATGGCGGGTCTTGTGCTCCTCCTTGCGGAGCTTGCGCTCGACGACGGTCTGGGTGGCGATGCCGGCATGGTCGGTGCCCGGCAGCCACAGCACCTCGTGCCCCTGCATGCGGGCGCGTCGGGCCAGGATGTCCTGGATCGTGTTGTTGAGCACATGCCCCAGCGTGAGGACGCCCGTCACGTTCGGCGGCGGGATGACGATGGAGTACGCGGGCTTGGCCGACTGCGGGTCCGCCTCGAAGCAACGTTGCTCGAGCCACCACGCATAAAGCCGGTCTTCTACCGCCTGCGGTTCGTACGCTTTGGAAAGTTCAGCCATTGGAAAGGAAAAACGCCCATTCTGGACGATCCTGGGGCTGGTGGCAAGGGTTGGGAGTGTGAGTAGAGTTGTGCTGGGATTGATTTATCCGAGAGACGTGCAGGCGCCACTTGCTCCTGACGATTTTGTGGAACGAAGTCGGATTTTGAAACGCGACTGTGTGGATAGGGCTAGGTTGAACTGCAGGTGAGTCGGAGCCATTCAGCCTCGCTGAGGCCAACGCGACAGAGGTCATGCATTATAGTGTTAGCGATCCGGTGGGCGTGAAGCGTTTTTAGCTGCCCAACCCATTCGATAGATCGGCCGTCGAAGCATTGAAACACGAAGTTGTCTTCAACTGACGACGCGACAACTCTTCTGTTTTGCTGGCTGACTGATAATGATGTTGTCCAGATTCGTTGCCCCGCTTTTGAGGGGCTCGCCGAAAGAGCGATAGGTTCTCCTGCTCTGGATAACAGTATCATTCCACTTCTTTTGCCCCCGCCGCTTTCTGGGTAGTCGTCCTTTTGTAGTGTCCAAAAGGGAAAGTGAGCGGGTTGTTCGGGATCAAGACGGAGGCTATCACAAGAGGGAATTAAGCATATAGCAAATTGCCAGTTGTCATCGTTGGGATTTTTGAAGCGTACAATGGTTCCGAACGTCAAAACCCGTAATGTCTTGGTGTACTGGGTTCGGCTGCAAAAAAGGGCTGCAAATTTCTGGTGTTCTGAAATGGTGTCTCCCTCTCGAATCTTCTTCGCGGCATTCCTTGCGGCCCTTGTAGGTATGTTTCCATTAGGTAAGGAGTCAGCAATATCTTTATCAATTTGGGTGATGTTGTCGTTTGAAAGCGCGGAAGCTGAAATGCTAGCGGTGCGCTGCTCTGAGAGCATGTGGTCATCAAGGACCGCTCTGAATTCCTCAGAGAGAAGTTCGGGTAATTGATTGAATGCCTCTTCGCTCTCGCTGATCAATTTTCTATGTAAGATGAACGCTCCATCCAGGTTCTTGGTGAATTTATCAAGTATGCGTTTCGAATTTTTTCGAATCCCCGCTAATCCATGAAGTGCATACGATGGTAGAATTCCTGAGTTCATTGATGCAAACTCTTCAATGAGTCTGTTTGCAAGATCTTCCTCTCTTACTGTGAATTTAATCTCATCGAGCCCAAAGCGTTGGATGGGTTTTCCCATGACAACTAAACGAGTCGCACCGGTGCGGAGTCGGTATTGTGAGTCTTCAGGAGCTAAATGTAGATTCTCAGCTTGGAGTCTATCCGCTATCTTATTGGCAACAGCTACGAGCGATTGATCGGATGTGTAAATTGAGATTAGTCGGACGTGATGTGGATGTGTCTCTGCGCTTTGCTTGGCGAGAGTTGTGATTAACGATAAGGCTTTTTCCCCTTGGTCTCTGGAAAAGTCCCAGTCTAAGATGATGATATCTGGACTTTCGCAAAGTTTAAATACCTCGGAATTCGCGTCCGTTGTAAATTCATGAGGGGGTTCGTAAAGCGCGCAAACAATCCCTTCGCGGGCAAAACTGGCAACAAGCTCTTTCGGATGGTAAGGGCTTTCGGCTGATTCCTGACTGGAGGAAATTACTTCGACTTGATCTTTAGGTGCTTTATGGAAAATAGGTTTTCGCTCTGGGGGCAATGTGATGGAAACCGGAACTTCAGGGCGCTGGTCGAAAATATGATCATCGATAAAGACAGCGCTATGTAAATAGTTCTTTGCTGCGTACCTGGAAAATTCCTCTAGATTCATGGAAGCAGAGTTAAGGTGGGGGTCGAAATGTAGAATGCGACGCGATAATCTGGAGGGGGCGGGCCTAGGCGTAGTTGCATTTGCTCTGCTTGTAGCGCTCTTGCCGAAATAAATAACCCAAGCCCTCGTCCTCCGGGTTTTCGGCTAAAGCCGCGTTCAAAAATTCGCAGTTGATCGCGTTCTTCGATTTCGGGGCCATTATTTGCGATGTAGATTTCACCATTGGTAACGCCAAAAGTGATTCGTCGATCGCCTCTTACGTTTGTTAGCCAGTAAATTGCATTATCAACCAAGTTGATGAATGTTGGAAACAATGTAGATGGATAGCACGTAATTTTTGAGTCAATAAACTCCTTTGTTGTAAGGATCTCGATTTTGTGGCGCTCCAGACGATTTCCAAACAGATCTACGACGTAGTTCTTAATGCTTTGACCTGCAATTGCTTGAGTGTTTCTGTAAAGGCGGCGCTGTAGGGGGGTGAATAATTTGAGGTGTCCGTCAAGATGCTCGAAGTTATTTCGAATTGAATGGTACAGAGGTCGGAGAGCGGTGGTTCTCTGAGAAACGTGGCCTAGTTCTTGGACGCTCCTTCGGACATTCCTTATGGCTGCAGAAAATTCATGATTTATTATCGCAACTGCGAGTCCAAGTTGCACCATTTCAAAATTCTCATCAGCTTCCTCCTCCAGTGCAAGCATGCGATGCTCGAGAGCCTCCATAATCTCTGCGGGTCCTTGTCCTTCGGAACTGCGAAGATTCTCGGCCAGAGCTGCGAGCATATCGCGTGCCTGCATCAATGCTTCTCGGTGGTGACTCTCGATTTCAGTGAGTTGGTCCTCCCATGATTTTCTTAACTCCTCGATCTTCTCTGGGTCGAGGGATTCTAAATCAGTGCTATTTAGGTCGGATTCGATTTGTTTTATTTTAAGATCTAGAGCGACCATAGCTTTTTGTGTTATATCGAACACCGTTTTTCTTGTGTCGCTGGCGCTGTCTCTCGCCATGCTTATCGCGTTTTGGAGCTGTCGCTGTCGCTCATCGGCGAGTGCTTTGATTCGATCTTCTAGCCGCTTTCGTTGGTCAATATAGAGTCGGGCCTGTTTTGCGACCTCTCCTAGCGTGCTAGAAATCTCACTTTCACATGGAAGAAAAACCTCCTCGTCTAGGCGTGCTCTGTCGAACCGATATCCTTCCCAGTCACGAGTGAGGTCTTTTGTGAGGGCAACTCCTGCAGGCTTCTTGCACGTGAAGCGTTCGCGTAGGGCATTAAGCCCAGATATGGCCTCCCTCTCTGCGCGAATTAATGCCGCTGCGGCTCGGTCCTGATCTGCGATTTTGGATGCTGCCTCCATTCTTGTCCTCGTTAATTTCCTGAGCTCTTCGACTGCTTGGGTTGGCTCGCCTTTTTTTGTAGATTCGAAAAAGCTTTCGAGCGACTTGCCGAATTTTTTACGCTTCTCGGTGGAGCGCTTCTGTTGTCTGGCTAGCGCCTCGGCGCGCTTTCTCATTTCGGCCTGGGTTTTTTCAAATAAATCTCCTTTCTCGCTTTTTCCCCCGCGGAAAAACTCTGCTACTAGATAGAGAAGAAGCTCGATTAAAATGTCGCGAAGTTGGCGGTATGCGCGATTCTGTTGAAATCCCTCTCTGCCTGCTTTCTCTTGAAGCGAAAAATTAGCCTCTTTTGTTAGAAGTACTGCTCCAAACATTCTTCGAAAGGAGAAGAAATAATAGCCTGCGCTTTTTGAGCGGCGCTTTTCCACTTCCAGCCAATCGACGGAAAAGTCTCCATATGGGAGGATGCGTATTCCGTCTCGATAAACATAAATGCCGCCGATTTTGTCGAGTTTACTGCTTAAATCGGAGTATTCCTGCCCAATAATCTGAGATTCGGACTCTCGGCCCATCAAGTATCCGAAAACTATTTCAAATGGACCGCACTCAGTGGGTTTTCCCTCGGCCTCTGCCCATGGGATAATTATGTCGTCGTATTGTTGATTGTAGACGCGCAATGAACCGCGAAATTGTCCAAAGCGATCTACCTGTCCTCGAAGTAAGTGGTCGGCCTTGTGTTCGAGCTCTTCTTTCGTGAAAAACGTCTGTGGATCGAGTATTTCGTTTCCAGCGAGTGAGCCTGGAGCCCAGCTGTTAAACGAAACCGAAAGTGGGGAATCTGTTGTTGGTCCGAAGACGTGATCAGTAAAACCTAGAAGTTGCTTGCGGAAACTCCAATCTTGATTGCGATCCTCTACCGATAGCTCAATTTCGAGTATTGGGTTTGCTGGGGCGATTATAAAATGGGTTCCTGTGGCCTTATTTGTGAGGGTTAGACTGTCGTTGTCTTGGTTTGAAAAAAATCGATCGAGATCAAGTGGATCGGGTCGAAAATTTTGAAGTTCGCGAAGTACCGTCGTGAAATCAAGATTTGGATTTTTAACTTTTAACCTCTCTGCACACTTAATAAGTGGTTGCTTAAGTGTTTCGACTTGTTGGGCCGTTGGAATTGTTCCTCCAGGAATTGTAGCGATGGGAATCTCGATCTCGTCGAGGTTTATTCCTGGCATCTCGAATAAGCCCCAATGGACTAGCCCCATAACAAGGTCGTGCAGTCCATCATCTCGAATTGCTCTGGAAATAACTAGAACTTGGCGGCCGAGTAGGGCAATGGCTAACCGGCCGATGCCTTTTTCGCCCATAATGGAACGGATTTTCGCTTCCGCTGGCCGGAATTGGCTCTCATGGTTTCCCGAAGCTTTGTTTTCAGTTCCCAAGACAAGCCACTTTTCTTCAAAGTCGGTTTTGGTCATCCCGACGCCGTCATCCCTGATTATTAAAGTTCCTTCGTCTTCAAAGAAATCTATCCGCACATGCTTCGCGTATGCATCGTGCGCGTTTTTAAAGAGCTCGCTAATTGCGTTTTGAGTTCCAGCGATCTGCTGGCGCCCAAGCATGTCAACTGCGCGAGCGCGTGTGCGTATTTTGGCCATCAGAGATTTTCTTTAGTATGTGTTCACCAATTCGGCGTGCGAGTTCTGGAGGGACGGCGTTGCCGATTTGTCTGGCGAATGTATTTAAGTTCTTTCCGCTGAATTGGAAGTCTTTCGGAAAGGTTTGGAGAGTTGCGCCTTCGCGAATTGATATGGCTCTATCTTCTTCTGGATGACCGAAGCGGCCATTTGAAAAACTGTTGAATCGTGTTGTAATCGTGGGGGCAGGGCGATCCCAATGCATCCGCGCATATACATCCCGAAAGATATCGTCACGACCTCGATAAGCGGGGATCTGTAAATGCGGATCGTCTTTCCATGCAGTTCGATCGCCACCTGATTTCTTCGTCTTCTTGATCCGCTTTAGGTTTTCTTCTGAGAGGGAACATGCGGTATGTAAAAATGTTGTTTCATCCCGATGTCCGGCTTCAATGGTTTGAAATCCGTTAGCAGCTCCGATGAAAGAGCGAACCGTTAGAGATTGATCGGAACTTGCCGGAGGTAGTTCGATTTTTTCTGCCAGCCGCGTCGCAATCAATAAATAGCGTATCCGACTTTGTGGAACTCCGTAATGATTCGCATTAATTACGCCATCAGCGCATGCGTAATTTTGGCTTTCGAGAAATTCGATGAAATCGGGTAAAATGGTGTGTTTTTTTTGTTTTTTAAGCCCCGGGACATTCTCCACGACTACGAAACCGGGGAGAAAGTAAGAGATAAATTTCTGAAATTGGTGTAAAAGAAACGCGGTGCGCCGAGCTTTCGTTTTGTCTGTTCGGATTTTGCTCCAGAACTGACAGGGGCTGCATCCAGCGAAAATGAGGGAGTTGTCGTTGCGTTTGAGGTTAAGTCGTCGTTCGAGCTCTGGAGCACTTAATCTGCTGATGTCGTGCTTGATGAACTTTGCTCCCGGGATATTCGTCTCGTAGGTCTTTCGGCAATCTGCGGCATTGTCGACTCCCGCAAGCACGTTTATGCCCGCATTATGGAGGCCGAGACTCATTCCGCCTACACCGCAAAAGAAGTCTACTGCTGAAAGTTGGGGAAACTGATTCGAGGTCATTGCACAGACGCTTTATAATGTAAAGTCGGGTCTGTGTGACGAGCAAAACTTGGCGGGAAGTATTTCTTCCGTGGAGGTGGTCTCGGAGAAATTTGGACCAATCTTCGAGCCTTGTCCTCATGGGTGCACAATGAGATGCCGCTTGCGTCGCAACAATCGGAGGGAAAGGAAGATGCGAATAATGCGCCCGACCAGCGGCTACGCTGGCCGGGTTGTCTCAGTGTCGTTAAGGTACTGCTTCGGCCATTCACTCACGGTGCCGTATACCCATCCAGATCCACCACGACGGGGTCGTCGGTGAAGGGGGGGGTGACGGAGGTGTCGAGGCCGAGGAGGGGCTTGAGGTCGGGGGAGGTCTTCTGCACGCCGAGGATGGTGTCGAAGGAGCGGGCGATGGCTCCGGCGTAATCGCTTGCGGTGCTGGAGTTTGAGACGTTCACCTGGAGGTAGGAGCCGCCGCTGTTGAGGGCGTTGGTGGTGGTGATCGCGGTGGTGAGCTGGATATTCGCGGCAGAGCCGGAGTTTTGCGCCCAGCCGGTCAGCCAGCGGCTGCCCGCCATGCCGGGGAATCCGTCGGTGGCGGCATTGGTCGCGCCGTCGGAGAAGCCCGCCAGCGGGCCGGCGGGCGGCGTGGTGCTGCCGCCGGAGAGCTGGAGGGCGAGGTTATCCACCGAGAAAGTCATGGCACCCGGGTGGTCCTTGTCATCGCGGGCGCTGAAGAAGACGCGGTTTTGCCCCGGCCCGGCGGCGCGGAACGGGATGCCGGTCGGGCTGGTGTAGCTGGCGGAGCCGCCCGTGATGGTGAAGGAATACGTGCTCGCGGCCGGGTCGACATTGACCACGACGTGGTAGATCGTCCCGGGCACGAAGGTGACGCCGGTGGTGGTGAGCGTCGCGCCATTGTAATAGCGCCACTGGAGCGCGCCGCCGGAGTAGGTCGCGCCGAGGCCCCAGGTGGTATTCGCATCGAGGCCGGAGGCGTTTTCCACCAGGCTGCCAAAGATGCAGTAGTTGCTATTCGTATCCGCGCTCACGGCGGGAATGACGGAGTCGCCGCGGAAGTCGCAGGCGATCTGGTAGGGGCCCGTGAGGTCGGTGGTCTGGGTGGTCCAGAGCACGGCCTTGGCATTGCCGGGGGTGCCGTCGGCGTCGAGGGCGGTGGGGTTCCAGAAGACGAGGCACCAGTCCTTGGCGTTGTTCAGCGGGGCGGTGTTGCCGAGCGCGACCTTCTGGACATAGCGGTAACCGTCGAGGGCGGAGTTCAGTGCGGCGACCTTGGCGACGGCGGGCTTGGCCACGAGGGTCTTGGCAAAGTTGGCCCCCGAGGTGGTGAAGAGCCCGTAGTGTTTGTCCGACGTGTTGTCATCGACATTGCGGGCGTCGTCGAGCGAGTAGACGCAGTTGATGGTGAGCCCGGTGTAGTAGCCCATGAGGATCTGGCGGACGGCGAACTTTGCATGCGTGTCGGTGCTCACGCCGTAGTCGTTGCGATCCGTGGAGAAGCCCCACTCCGTGAGGACGATGGGGAAGTTGGGCTTGCCGCGGGCGGCGAGTTCCGTCTTGAGGAGCGACATCGGGGAGGCCAGGGCCTCGGGGATGCGCTTGGCGGGGTCGGTGCTGTAGTTGGAGTACGGATGGACCGAGACGCCGTCGACCATGTCGAGCAGGCCGCGGTCAAAGCACTTGTCGATGAAGTTGCCGCGCGCCCAGGAGTTTGCCACGCCGGGGGCGATGACGAGGGGGGTCGGGAGGTTCTGCGATTCCCGCCCGAGATGCCAGCCCTCGCGGAGGCCGGAGACGGCGTAGGGGACGAGAGCCATGTATTCATCGACATTCGACGCGGGAACCCAGAAGCCGCTCAGGTTCGGCTCGTTCCAGATTTCAAAGATCGGGTCGTAATCGCGGAAGGCATAGGCGATGGCCCGGCAGTAGTCGTGAAAGCCCTGCCGCTGCGCATCGGTCTGGATGCCGCCATTGGTGGTATCCGTGCCGTACACGGTATTGCCGAGTCCCACGAAGATGATGGGGCGGATGCCCTTGTTGCCGAGCATCTCGACGAGCTGGGCATAGCCGGGGATGTAGGACTGCGGGGCGGTGAGATTGTAATCACCGGCCGTGCGCTCGACATCGAACCACGGGACGCCGAAGCGCGCGAACCGGTAGCCCGCGTTGGCGTACTGCGTCATGGCCGGGTCATTGGCGGGCGAGGCAAAGTCAATATAGGTATTCGTATGCAGGGCCGCGCCGTTGATGTTCGGCACGACCGGCTCGGGGAAGCCCTCTGCGAGGGCGGGGGCGGGGCCGTCGATCTGCACGCTATCGAGGGAGAAATCCATCGAGCCCGTGTGGTCCTTGTCGTCCTTGGCGGAGAAGAAGACGCGGTTCACCCCCGCCGAGGCATTGCGGAAGGGAATGCCGGTCGGGCTGGTGTAAACCGTCGCGCCATAGGTGATGGTGAAGGAATAGGTCTTCGCCTGCGGGTCCACGTCCACGCTCACGCGATAGACGGTGCCGGGGGCATAGGTGATGCCGGTGTCCACGAGGGTCGAGCCGCTGTAGTACCGCCAGCGCGTCGCGCCGCTGGCGGTGCGGATGGTGAGGCCCCAGGTGGTGTTGGAGTCGAGCTGCGCGGCGGCGGTCGACGTGCTGCCAAAGATGGCGTAGTCGCTGCTCGCATCCGCCGTCACGGAGGGAATCGTCGAGTCGGCCCGGAAGTTGCAACTCAGCGTCCACGGGGCCGTGGGATCGACCACGGCGGAGTCAAAGGTGCGGGTGACCGCGCCGCCGTAGTCCGAGGCGGTGCTGGCATTGCTCACCTGCACGGAGAGGTAATTCCCGCCCGCCTCCAGCGGAGTCGCGGAGGAGGCGGTGTTGGTCAGGGTGACATTGGCGGAGGACGTCTTGTTGGACACCCATCCCGAGAGCCAGCCGGTGCCGACCGCGCCGGGATAGCCATCCACGAGCGAGCTGGTATTGCCATCGGAGAAATTTGCCACGATCTGCGCCGAGGCTGGCGAGCACAGGGCTGGGAGGATGGCGGAGCAGGCAATTGCGATATGCCGAACGCGGACGCGCAGGCGTGAAAAATCAACCAGGGGGATGGTTTTCATAGTGGGAGGATGTTGATGAGGGGAGATGACCCGGAGGCGGGAAATCTCCCGGAAGCTAAGCGGGTTTTCCGATCCGTAGCCATATCCGCATCGCCCCAATACTTTACATTTCAGAACCCGCGTAATGTTAGTCAACAGGTTGCTAATGCGTGGGATGCGGCAGGCGCTCCGGGGAGGAGTCAATGCCGATTCCGCGGGAGCGCGGCGGGGTTTTCCCCGCGCAGACGCCCCCGCGTTTCTCCTCCGGGGACGAGCAACGTTCTTGATGCAGGCGGGGGAAGTGTTGGATGATGCCGGACCAATTTCTCAGCCAGTGCACAACATTCGAAATCTCGGGGCAATCGGGGATGGAATCGCAGACGACTCGGCCGCCATTCAGGCGGTGCTCGACGGGGGGCGCAAGGAGGTCTTCATTCCGGCCGGGGTCTACCGGATCGCACAGACGCTGAAGGTCGACTCCTTCACGAAGATCGTGGCCGACCCCGGGGCGCGGCTCTTTCACTGCGGGGAGACGCCTCACGGGGCCGAGGATTTTCTCCTGACCAACCGCGACCATGTCTTTGGCAACGCCGACATCCAGATCTCGGGAGGGACGTGGGACGGGAACAAGACGGGGCGGACGAACTTCAAGCACCCCGACCTTTTCAATCTGAAGGCCTTCACGGGAACGGTGCTGAATTTTCGCAATATACGCGATCTCAAGCTCAGCGACCTCATCGTGGCCAACAGCGTCGTGTATTTCGTGCGCATGTGCATGCTGGATGGCTTTGAGATTCGCAACATCGGCTTCCAGAGCGAGGTGATCGAGAACAACCAGGATGGCCTGCATTTCAACGGCTGGGTGCGCAACGGCGTGGTGGAAAACATTCGCGCCCTGACGAAGGGGCAGCCCAACGACGACCTCATCGCGCTGAACGCCGACGACAGCATGGCGCGGCTGGAGAATACCGGGATGACCTGCGGGCCGATCGAGAACATCGTCTTTCGCAACCTCTATGCGGAGGACTGCCACACGGCGGTGCGACTGCTGAGCTATGTCTCGCCGATCCGCAACCTGCGCTTTGAGAACGTGGTGGCGGGCTGCCGGTGTTTCGCCATCAACATGGACGGGGCGCGGTATTGCCGGACCCCGCTCTTCCGCGATGAGGATTTCCCGCAGGGCGTCGGGCGGATCGAGAATATCGAGGTTCACGGCCTGAAGGTCTGGTGGAGCACGCCGGGCGAGCGCAAGGCGCTGATCGATGGCGAAAGCCGGGTGCGGAATTTTGTGATCCGGGGCTTCGAGCGGGATGCGGCGCTGGACCAGGCGCCCGAGGTGCCGACGCTCTGGTTGGAAAAGATGCCCGGGCTGGCGGTCAAGGCGCTCGCAGGAGATCGCGTCGTGCGGGACATGGTGACAGGCGGCGAGCCGGTCGCTGTGCGCGAGGCTTTCTCCGAGCTTCAGCTGGGCTAGCGGATTCCCTCCCGCTCGCTCGGGTGAGGGGAGCGGGTTTTAGTGCGATCCCGTCGCGCCCGCAGGGCTGAGGCCCATGATGGGCAGGACGATCGGGAGCACGGCATCGACAAACTCGTCGCGGCTCTGGGCGTTGTGGCGCTGCCATTCCGTGGCCGCGCCGCAGATGGCCCAGGCGGCCAGGGTGGCGCGCAGCTCGGCATTGGAGCGGTCGCGCTCGGGGCAATCCCGCAGCGCCCCGGCGACGAGGAATTCGCGCAGGCGTTCGCGGATGGTGGATTCGATCAAAGGCCCGGCCTGCCGCCGAAACTCCTCACAGCGGGACGGAAACCCGGCCAGAAAATCGCACACCGTCTCGATGAGGGCGCGAATCCCATGCGGGCACTGGGCGGGGCGTTCCGCCATGCGGCTCATGAAGGCGGAGCGAAATTTCTCCCCGATCAGGTCCTGAAAGAGGGCAAATTTGTCCGTGTAGTGGTCGTAAAAGGTGGCGCGGTTCAGGGTGGAGCGCTCCGCAATATCCTGAACGGAAATGGCTTGCAGCGACTTCGTGCCCAGCAGCTCCTCAAAGGCGCGGAGCAGCATCTCCCGCGTGCGTTTCACACGAGGGTCGAGGTTGCAGGCGCCTTCCGTCTCCATGAAACCAACATACCATTTGACAAACTTCCCGTCTAGTGATGGATTAACAACAGATGTCGTTTAGAAAACAAACGACGTCAAAATTCAACAAAACTGGAGACATCCATCATGAGCACCACATTGGAATACAAGGACCTGACGAAAGAAGCCCCGCGCAGCCCGCGTGAACGCCTGGGCGGCTACATCCTCCTCGCCCGCGCCATCGACAAGGGCCGCGCCACGCTGGCCGGGAAGAACGGCGAGTACCATTTCGACTGTCCGCTGGACAACTACCTCTTCGGCTTCAAGGAAGTGAAGGGCGCTGACGTCAAAGCCCTCCTCGAGAAGGGCGCGACGGACGAGGAAGTCGTGGCCTGGCTGAACACCAACGGCGCGGCCAAGACGTCCGAGGAGATCGCGGCATTCGGCCAGCACGTCGAGGGCTATCGCCCCTACGATGACCCGGAGAAGCGCGACTGGTTCGTGGGCGAGGCGACGAAGTCGGGCCTCGATCCGGCGAAAGTCACGCTCTTTGACTGGCTCGAGGTTGACGACAAGCAGAGCTACCAGAGCTAAGAGGACAGCCTCTTTTTGCAGAAGCCGCCCGGAGAATTGGAGCCCCGGGCGTGGTTTGACAGAGCCGAGCCTGCGAGACAGGCGGAGCCAACGAAGCGAAGGAAGCAAAGGGCCGGGCGCTGTGTGGAGATGGCGCCCGGCCGGAGGCTTCCTTCGCTTTCGCTTTTTCCGGAGGTGTGGGAGCCGGAAACCGGCCTCGGCGAGGACGGGAATCTCGGGGAATTTCTCGTGCGCTCGCGGAGGGTGGAAAATTTTCCGAAGGGAAGGGCGGGATGCGTCGGGGTGTAAGTGGCGGGTGCTTAGAGGGTTGCCGGGGCATGCTGCCGTCGCATCGGGCGTCGGGAATGTCGGAACCGAGAGGCGGCTTGCCCAGGCTTAGAGTTTGGGCTGTGCTTCGCTAAGCATCCCTTCAGCAATGACCAACTGCTCGTACTGCAACTCTCTCATTCTTTTCGGCGGAAGGAAGGTCGGGAACTTTTCCTTTTGCAACGACCGGTGCGCCGGACAGGCGCAGGCGATTCTGGCTTCCCGGTGTGTGCCGGCGGAGATCGTGGAAAAGGTGACAAAAGATGTCCACGAGGGGGAGTGCCCCCGCTGCCGGGGCCGGGGACCGGTGGATATTCATACCTCGCACTCCATCTGGTCGGCGCTACTGCTGACCTCATGGAAGAGCAAGCCGGTGATTTGCTGCCGCTCGTGCGGCCTGAAAAATCAGGTTCTCTCCGGGGTGGGCTCGGCGGTTTTCGGCTGGTGGGGATTTCCGTGGGGCCTCCTGCTGACGCCGGTGCAGATTTTGCGAAATATTTACGAAGCATTTACGCCTCCCGATGCGACCCAGCCCTCCGAGGCTTTGAAAAAGCATGTGGCGATGTCGCTGGCCGCGCGGATGGCCGAGGCCCAGGCTACGCCGCCGCCGATCTCCCCCGGGCAGGGAACGTAAGCACTTATCCTTTGGCAAGCGGCGGGAACCTTCGGCCCGCCGACGGAAAGCGCATCGGGGCGGTGTTTTTACGGATGGCCGGGAGATAAGGACGCTTCAGGCTGGGTGATTAGGCAACGCTAGGGGTGAGACCCGAGGGCGCGCGGGGTGGAGGGTGTTGACGGTGGCGGAGCGGGCGGGGGAGGATATTTCATGGCGAAAGCAAAACACTCACTCCCTGTCCTGAAGAAGGCTCCGACAGGTATTGACGGATTTGACCAGATCACGAACGGGGGAGTGCCGCAGGGGCGACCGACTTTGGTTTGCGGATCGGCGGGTTGCGGGAAATCGCTCTTTGCGGCGGAGTTTCTCATCCGGGGTGCGACGGAATATGGCGAGCGGGGCGTATTGATGACCTTTGAGGAAACGGCGGACGACATCTGCAAGAACGTGGCCTCGCTCGGCTTTGACGTGGACAGGCTCATCGCGGAAAAGAAGCTCATCATCGATTACGTCAAGATCGACCGCAACGACATCGAGGAAAATGGGGAGTACGACCTCGAGGGGCTCTTTATCCGGCTCGGCTATGCGATCCAGTCGATCGGGGCGAAGCGCGTGGTGCTCGACACGCTCGAGACGCTTTTTTCCGGCCTGTCCAATCAGGCCGTGCTGCGCTCCGAGCTGCGGCGGCTCTTTTACTGGCTGAAGGAAAAGGGCATGACCACGGTCATCACCGGCGAGCGCGGCGAGGGGCAGCTCACGAGGCAGGGGCTGGAGGAGTACGTGTCGGATTGCGTCATCCTGCTCGACCATCGCGTGATCGGGCAGATCTCCACCCGGCGGCTGCGCGTGGTGAAGTACCGCGGCACCACCCACGGCACGAATGAGTACCCCTTTCTCATCGACGAGGAGGGCATCTCGGTATTGCCAATTACCGCTACGAGCCTGGACTACGAGGTCTCCAACGAGCGGGTATCGAGCGGCGTGGAGGGATTCGACGACCTGCTTGGCGGCGAGGGGTATTTTCGCGGCAGCACGGTGCTGCTCACCGGCACGTCCGGCACGGGAAAAAGCAGCGTGGCCGCGCAGCTCGCGAGGGCGACCTGCGCGCGCGGCGAGAGGTGCATGTATTTTTCTTTTGAGGAATCGCCCGCGCAGATCCAGAGGAACATGCGATCTATAGGTGTAGACCTTGCCCCATACGTGAAGAAGGGGACGCTGGAGTTCCACTCCACACGGCCCACAGTCTTCGGACTGGAGATGCACCTCGTGCGCATGCATAAGCTAATAGAAAAATTCCAACCCACCGTGGTCATCATCGACCCGGTCTCCAACATGCAGAATGCCGGCACGCTGGAGGAATCGACGAACATGTTGCTGCGTCTGGTCGATTACCTGCGCAAGAACAACATCCTGGGCTTCATGGTGAGCCTGACCGGCGGAGGGAAAGCCCTTGAGGTCACCGATGAAGGCCTGAGCTCCATCGTCGACACCTGGCTGCTGCTGCGGGACGTGGAGTCCAATGGCGAGCGAGACCGGCTGCTTTACATCCTCAAATCGCGCGGCATGGCGCACTCCAACCAGGTGAGGGAATTTCTCATCACCTCGCGGGGGATACGGCTCAGCGAGGCCTATCTCGGTGCGGAGGGCGTGCTCACGGGTTCTGCGCGGATCAACCAGGAGGCGCGCGATGCCGAGAGGCTGCGGACGGCGAGCGAGGAGCTGGAGCGCAAGAAGCTCGCTCACGAGCATCGCCGCCGTGCGACGGAAGCGCAGATCGAGGCGCTCCGCGCGGAGCTGGCGGCCGAGGAGGAGGCGCTTTTGCGCGCAGTGGAGTCCGAGAGGACGCGGCTGGAACAGATTTCTATTGATCGGGAAGCCATGAGTCGGAGCCGTGGCCTTGCTGGAAAATCCACCGCTCCGAAATCTCGTAGATGAAGAAGAAAACCCAGAAACTGGCCAAGAACGGCGCGAATGGTTCGCTCCCTGAGGGCGAGCAATTTTCGCTCCGCCTGTACGTGGCCGGGCAGACACCGAAATCCCTTACGGCCTTTGCCAACCTGAAGAGGTTGTGCGATGAGCACCTGCCCGGGCAGTACCGGATCGAGGTCGTGGACCTCGCGAAGAACCCGCACCTCGCGCAGGCCGACCAGATCATCGCCCTGCCCACGCTGGTGCGCCGTCTGCCGGAGCCCATCAAGCGCGTCGTCGGCGATCTTTCCAACTCGGAAAAGGTGATCGTCGGCATGGACATCCGAAACCTGAAGGCAAAGTCAGAGAATCCATAGCGACCCGGCATCCGAAGGAATTAGCATCATGCGGAGGGAAAAAGAACACCACACGAGCAGCACGCTGGCCTTAGAGTCCATGTTGCGAAAGGCCCCGAGTGAGCAGCATTATGTGCTGAGGCTCTATGTCACCGGCACGACCTGCCGCTCGGCGCAGGCCATCGAGACCATTCGCTCGCTGTGCGAGGATTATCTTGCCGGGCACTATGAGTTGAAGGTGGTCGACATCTACCAGGAGCCCGCTGCAGCGCGGGCCGAGCAGATCATCGTGGCGCCCACTCTGGTCAAGTCGCAGCCGCTGCCCGCCCGCCGCCTGACGGGAGACCTTTCCGACCGGGAGAAGATCCTCGCCGGTCTCGACCTCGCAAACGAAAGCCACGAAAACGAGCAATGAACGGAGATCCCGGAGAGCAGGAAGGCGGCTCGCTGGAGCAGGAAGGCCGCGGCGTGTGGATGAGCCCGGCGGAGCTGGAGCAGTTGCAAGCCAGCCTCCACGAGGCGCAGCAAACTCTCAGCGCCATTCGCAACGGCGAGGTCGATGCGGTGGTGGTGACGGGGAACAAGGGCAGCCAGATTTACAGCCTCTCCGGCGCGGACCATCCGTACCGCGTCTACGTCGAGCAAATGCAGGAGGGTGCCGCGACGGTGACTCCGGAAGGACTCATCCTGTACTGCAACCGCCGCTTTGCCGAGATGCTCGGCGAGCCGCTCGACCAGGTGATCAGCTCGCAGCTCATCCCGCGCCTGGATACTCAGAGCTGGACGGCGATCTCGGCCGCACTGGACGATCACGACGGCGCAGCCAAGCACGAGAGCTTTCTCCGCAGCGCGGGAGGCGAGGAACTACCGGTACACTTCACCGCCAGCCCGCTCCCCCTCATGGACCATACCGTGATCTGCCTCGTCGTCACCGACCTGAGCGTGCAGAAATCCGGCGAGGTCCTGCGCCTGGCCAAGGAGGTCGCCGAGCGGGCCAGCGCGGCGAAGGACAGCTTCCTCGCCGCCCTCAGCCACGAGCTGCGCACGCCCCTTACTCCCGCGCTGATGGGCGTCGCCACGCTCCAGCAGGAGCAGGGGCTTCCTGCGGGTGTATTGACTCATCTTTCCATGATCCGCCGCAACATCGAGCTGGAGATCCGTCTCATCGACGACCTGCTCGATCTCACGCGCATTGCGCACGGGAAGTTTGAGCTCCAGGATGCGGAGCTGAATATTGACTCGGTCCTCGATCGTGTGCTGGAGATCTGCCACTCCACCTGGGAGGCGAAAAACCTGAAGCTCACGGTGCAGCGCTCGGCCAGAGACAGCCGCACGGTTGGCGACGTGGTGCGACTGCAGCAGGTGCTGTGGAACGTGATTCGCAATGCGGTGAAGTTCACGCCAGCTGGCGGTTCCATCCAGATCACGACGAAGAATCCCGCGCCCGGAATTTACCGGATTTCCGTGCGCGACTCGGGCATCGGCTTCAACGCGGCGGAGGAGCCGCAGCTCTTTCAGCCCTTCGAACAGGTGGGCCGCGAGATCACGCGGCTCTTCGGCGGGCTCGGCCTGGGCTTGTCCATCAGCCGCTCGATTGTCTCCGCGCATGGCGGCCGCATCTGGGGCGAAAGCCCGGGGGCGAACAAAGGGGCGACCTTCCACGTGGAGATCCCATTGCGGAAGAGCTCGCAACCAGCCGAGTCGGACGATGCGCTGGAAGCGGAGCCTGGGGTGCGGCGGGGACTGAAGATTCTCCTCGTCGAAGATCATGATGATACGCGTCTGCTGTTGCAAATGATCCTCCAGCAAAAGGGCCACACGGTGGAAGCGGCATCCACAGGTGATGCGGCGCTGGCCCTGGTGGAAAATGGGAGTTTTCACCTCGTGATCAGCGATCTCGGTCTGCCGGACATCTCGGGGGCGGCCTTGATGAGTCGGTTGCGATCGCGGTATCCCGGGCTGCGTGGTGTTGCCGTCAGTGGTTATGGCATGGAGGAGGATGTGCGCCGGAGCAAGGAATCGGGCTTTGATCATCACCTGACCAAGCCTGTCGATCCCGCCCGGCTCGACCGACTCATCGGCGAACTCGCCCAGGAGATCCTCTAGGACCGCTGCGAACACGGCACGTGCTGTGCTGGCTTTCCCGTGCGGTCTAGCTCTCCGTCTCCGGGATGCCCGAGAGATGCTGGGGCAGGGCCGCGCGCAGCCGGCGCAGGCCGGTCCGACCCACGGGTATTGGCTCCTCTGCTCCCTCCATAAAGACACGTGCTCCGCGCGACGGGCTGATCTCGACGGAGCTCAGCCGGTTGAGGTTGAGGATGATCGAGCGGTCGATCCGGAGGAAGGGTGGCGAGGGCAGCGTGCGCTCGTAGATGCCAAGCGTCTGGCAGATGAGGAGCGGGGACAGCTCCGCCACGCTCACGCGGGTGAAATCTCCCTCCGCCTTGAGAGAGATGAGATTCGATAACGGCGCGATGATGGTGCGCTCGGGGGTGCGCAGGCAGATGCGGTCGGAAAGCGCGTACGGCGGCTGATCGTCGGAGCCGATCTCTGCACGGAGGCGGCGCAGGGTTTCCTCCAGCCGGGAGCGGCGCACAGGCTTGAGCAGATAATCGATCGCCTCCACGTCAAAGGCCTGCGTCGCGTAGTCCGAGTACGCCGTGACGAATACCACGAGCGGCACCCGGTCGAGGGATTCCAGGACGCTGAACCCGTCTCCTCCCGGCAGCCGGATATCGAGGAAGATCACGTCGGGCGAAAGGGCCGGGATCTGCGCCACGGCTGAGGAAGCGGTATCGGCCTCGCCCACGATCTCCACGTCGGAAAACTCCTTCAGCAGTTCGCGCAGGCCCTGCCGGGCGAGGCGTTCGTCGTCGATGAGCATGACGCGGATGGGGCCGCGCGCCGGTGCGACAGGTGTCGTCATCTCGGCAGACGGGTGCGTGACGGTGACTGGGGAATTCATGGCAGCGGAGAACCCTGGGGAACCGGTTCCAGACTCTGCCAGCGAAAGCGCGGGGTGGGAAGTTTTTTGCGCGGTCCTAAACCGCCTCCGCCGCACCCCACAGTTGAATCGTCGCGCAGACGACATTCCCGCGTTGATCGAGAGTGAAATGGTGCCGCGCCGGGTAATAGATCTCCAGACGGCGGCTGAGGGTGTCGAGGCCGATGCCGCCCGCCTTGTCTCGCGAGGTGGACTCGAGGTGGCCGTTGTTCATTACCTCGATCTCCAGCACGCCCGCCGTCTGAAAGGCGCGGATGTCCACGGTCATGGCGTTGGCGGATTGGTGAAATCCCCACTTCAGGGCGTTCTCGACGAGTGGCTGGAGAATGAAAGTGGGGACGCGATGAGTCAGGGCCTCCGGCGTGGCATCGACGGAAAACCTGAGCCGGTCGCCGAAGCGGGCCTTTTCGATCTCCAGGTAGGCCTGCATGGCGCCCAACTCGGACTCCAGCGCGGTGAAGGTCTGCTTGCGGTGCTCGAGCGAGTAACGGAGGTAGTCCGAGAGACGGCAGATCATCTCGACGGCATCATCGGGATGCGCGTGCACCTCGGCGGCGATACCGTTGAGGGAATTGAACAGAAAGTGCGGGTCCAGCTGGGCGCGGAGCATCTGGAGCTCCATGCGGTGGGCCTGGTGCTCGGCCTCCTCGGCATGGCGCGACTCCGCCGTCCACGCTTTTTCCGCCTGGAACCAGAAATACCCCAGGCTCCATCCCAGCAGGGCCGTCCACATGATGGTGAACCGCAGCATCGCCGACTCCAGGTCGGTGATGTTTTGCATCCTCCAGCCGGTGGCCAGGGTGATCAGGTAGGTGGCGATGGAAAGGACGATGGCCCAGAAGAGGCTGACCGCGACCACCGAAAGGGCGGTGCGCAGCCGGAAAGGGATGCCAAAACGTTGATAATACCGGCGGAGAATGAGCGAGGCCCCAAGGGCAAGGCTTTCGTTCAAGATGGTGAGGATCAATGCCTTCGGTACATCGAGGTGGAACAGGCACCGGACGAGGAAGGTCATCATCGCAAAGACCAGCCAGGCGGCGAGATTCACCCGCCAGAAGGAGAGGGAAATGAGCTTGCGGCGGATGATCTGGGACCGCAGCCAGCGCAGCGCCACGTCGCCAAACGGGGCCGGAGGCGGATGGGGGGTGGTGCGAGGTGCAGGTTGTGGCTGATTCATCGAGTATCCGCGACGCTTGGTCGAGTTCGCGTGGCTTCCCGTTACATGCCCGGCTAACCCTCCTGCAAAGAAAATTATGAAGAGGAATCCCCTTTTTCCGTTTATAACCCTCCTGCTGGGGCTGCTGACGACATTCCTGTCTCAGGCCTCGGCCAACGCGGCTCCCACCGTGGCTCTCTCCGTCGAGAGCAAATGGGACTCCGGTTTTACCGGGAAAGTCACCGTCTCAAATCCCGGCACGACGGCCATCAGCGGCTGGACGCTGGTGTTTGACCTGAATCGTACGATCACGAGTTCGTGGAGCGCGATCCAGAAGAGCAAGTCGGGCTCGACCTACACCTTTACCAACGAAAGCTGGACCGGAAACATTCCGGCTGGCGGCTCTGTCTCCTTCGGCATCCAGGTCGACGGCTCGGCCAAGGACGCGCTGCTGACCAATGCCAAGCTGAACAACGCCTCCATCGCCAGCTCGACCACAGGCAATACGAGTGGGTCGACGACGGATAGCGGCAATGGCTCGGGCTCGACGACCACGCCGGACATCGTGCTCAATGCCGACGCCCAGGGCGAGGTGCTCCAGCTCTCGCAGGTCCCGGGCGTGCAGAGCTATGCCTTTAAGAACACGGGCACATACTCGGTCGTCTCCAACAACCCGGATGTCGCCGCGGCGGCCATCGTGGGCGGCGCGCTCCAGATCACTGGCAAAAAGGCCGGTCGCGCCTCCGTGCTGGTCAGCGAGGCGACCTCGGGTAAGACGCGCGTCCTCGGCGTGCGCATCAATAATGCCGACGGCACCGCTCCCGGGCTGCCCGGTTATCTCGCCATCGGCTCGGTGAGCGAGGACTCCGCGGCGGACCTGGCCTTCTGGTCGGACTTCTCGAGCGCCGCAAAGAACAAGCGCGTCGACATGCGCTACATCTATCTCAACGGCGGCGCTTCCAATAGCATCGGCGACGGGTGGAACTGGCGCGTGCTCAACGACGGCCAGCGCGCCACGCGCTTCGTCGAGGAGAGCGTCAAGCTCGGCATGATCCCGTACTTTGTCTGGTACAACATCCCCGACGGCGGCGAGAGCTACTACACCGACAAGGCGCACATCGAGTCCAAGACCTACATGGAAGGCTACTTTGCCGACTTGCGTCATGCCCTCGAGATCACGAAGGAAGCGGGCGGCGATGAACCGATCGGCTGGGTGCTGGAGCCGGACTTCCTCGGCTACTTTGCCCAGAACAACACCGGAACGCCCGACACCATCGTCGCGCAGACTGACGCGGTTTACTCGAGCGGCGTACTGGTGAAGGGCGTCGATCCGACGTTCCCCAACACCCTGCGCGGACTCGTCGAGGCGATCAACTACACCATTGGCAAATACCAGCCTAATGCGATCTTTGGCTGGCAGTTCAACCTCTGGGCCTCTCCCGCAGGTGGCTTCACCAATGCCGGCATCACCGGCAAGGGCATCGTGCGCCTCACGGATACGCTCGGCCTGGAGAAGGGCCGCAATGCGATCTCCAACGAGGCCAAGGCCATTGCGAACTACTACGTGTCGGCGGGCATCCTGACCCACGGCGCCAAGTTCATCAGCATCGACAAGTACGGCCTCGATGCGGGCTTTGAGAACAAGAACAGCGATCCGGCACAGTCCACGTGGTTTTGGAACGCGACGCACTGGACGAATTACCTGATCTTCGTCAATGCGCTGCACAACACCACGCAGCTCCCGGTGACCCTGTGGCAGGTGCCGGTGGGCCGCATCAACTCGACCACGGCGATCAGCCCGTACACAAACGCGAAGTTCCCGGACCTGACGAATACCACGCAGAACTACGAGGACTCGGCGTCCACGTACTTCTTCGGCGACACGTTCACCACCACCGGATCGCGTGCCACCTACTTTGGCACGACGGATGGCGGCCAGTCGCTGGTCAGCACGAGCGGCAGCAACCTCACCTGGGGCTCGCACCTCCAGCTCGCTCGCGATGCGGGTGTGACGGTCGCGCTCTTCGGTCCCGGAGTGGGCGACAGCACGGACAACGTGGGCTCGGGCGAGAGCTACTACTGGATCAGCAAGGTTCAGAATTACTACAAGAACCCGGTTGCCCTGGTGAGCTCGCCTGCTGGCATCCCTCTGCCCGCCGATACAGGCGGAAGCACGGGCGGAAATACCGGGGGCTCGACCGGAGGCAGCACTGGCGGCTCGACGGGCGGAAGCACGGATACCGGCTCGGCCTCGGTTGCGGCATCCTTCGCGGTCGTGAGCGACTGGGGCAGCGGATACACGGCCAATGTCACGCTGACCAACAACGGCGCCGCCTCGGTGACCGGCTGGACGGTGAGCTTTGACCTCGGCGTGCCGATCACCAGCTTCTGGAGCGCCAAGGGCTCGCAGAGTGGAACGAAGGCGACCTTTACCAACGAGTCGTGGAATGGCGTGATCGCCCCCGGCAAATCGGTGACCTTCGGCGTCCAGACCTCCTCGAGCGCCGACAAGACGGCGGAGAACTTCGTCATCAATGGCGCGGCGACCTCGACGGGCGGCACCACCGACAGTGGCAGTGGCTCGACGGGATCGACCGGCGGCACCACTGGCGGTAGCACGGGAGGCACGACCGGCGGCAGTACGGATACCGGAGGATCAACCGGCGGCAACACCGGAGGCTCGACGGGAGGAAGTACGGGCGGCTCGACCGATACCGGCAGCACGGCGACTGGCACCGTGGCCTTTGCGGTCGCGAGCGACTGGGGCAGCGGCTACAGCGCCAATGTCACCGTGACGAACAACGGCACGACCACACTCTCGGGCTGGACGGTAAGCTTCGACCTCGACGCCCCGATCACCAGCTTCTGGAGCGCCAAGGGCGGCACCAAGGTGGGCAACCGCTACACCTTCACCAATGAGTCGTGGAACGGCACAATCGCTCCCGGCAAGTCGGTGACCTTCGGCGTGCAGACCTCGTCGAGCGCGGACAAGGTGGCGGAGAACTTCGCCCTCAATGGCGCGACCGCCTCCACCGGAGGAAGCACCGGCGGCACGGATACCGGAGGCACCACGGGCGGCAGCACGGATACCGGAGGAACGACCGGCGGCACAGGCGATACCGGCAGCACCGACACGACGGGCGGCGGCTCGACCACCATCCCGGCGACTCGCGCCGTGGTCGGCTACTGGCACAACTGGGACAACGCCAGCGCGCCGTACATCGCTCTGCGCAATGTCGACAGCCGCTACAGCCAGGTGAACATCTCCTTCGCCGAGCCCGCCACGGTGGGCGGAGCCGACATGGCCTTCACCCCGGCGGTGGAGAGCAAGGCGCAGTTCAAGGCCGACGTCGCCGCCCTCAAGCAGCGCGGCACCAAGGTCGTCATCTCCATCGGCGGAGCCAATGCCCCGATCGAGCTCACGACCACGGCCAAGAAGCAGCAGTTCGTCACCTCGATGAAGGCGATCATCGACGAGTACGGCTTCGACGGTCTCGACGTGGACCTGGAAGGCACATCCGTGATCCTCGACAGCGGCGACACGGACTTCAAGAATCCGAAAACGCCGAAGATCGTGAACCTGATCAGCGCCCTGCGGGAAATCGCGGATGCGTATGGCAGCAACTTCATCCTCACCGCCGCTCCCGAGACGCAATACGTCCAGGGCGGCTATGGGAACTACGGCGGAGCCTTCGGCGGGTATCTCCCGATCCTGCACGCCCTGCGCGACAAGCTCACGTTTGTCCACGTGCAGTATTACAACACGGGGTCGCAGTTCGCCTACACCGGGGTGAATGATTCCAGCAAGGATCTCATCCTGAGCCAGAGCACGCCGGACTTCGTGGTCGCCATGACGGAGATGCTCATCTCGGGCTTCCCGGTGGCGCGCAATGCGGCCAATGCCTTCCCGGGCCTCGGCGCGGACAAGGTCGCCATCGGCCTGCCCGCCACCCCCTCTGCGGCTCCCGCCGGCGGCTACCTCGCCCCGGCCAAGGTCAAGCAGGCGCTGGATTACCTGATCACCGGCAAGTCGGGATACGCCAATACCTACAAGCTCCGCAGCACCACGGGCTACCCGGGACTGCGCGGCGTCATGACGTGGTCGGTCAACTGGGACAAGACGACCGATGGCGGCACCGCCTCGAATGAATTCGCTGCGGCCTACAGCGACTACTTCAGCAAGCTCCAGTAACAGGCCAGGCAGATGCCAGCGGCAGTCCCGACCCACGGCGGGGCTGCCGCTTTTCTTTTCCGGAACGCTCTACGAGACGCCGAACTCCTCCGCCACGCGGCGGGCCTCCTCCTCCATGCGGCAGCACATGACGTCGCAGAGCTTGTAGACGTTTTTATCCGCGATGCAGTAGCGGGCGAAATTTCCCTCCCGCTCACGCGCCACGAAGCGCGCAGAGAGCAGCACGCCGAGATGCTTCGAGACATTGCCCTGCTTCATCTCGGTCGCCTCGATCAACTCCGTGACCGTAAGGGGGCGGTCCATCAGGGCGCGCAGGAGCTTCAAGCGCGAGGGTTCCGATAGAATCGAGAAAAGCCGCGCCGCTTCGTTGACCTGGGCATCGGACATGGCCGGTTTGTTTTTCCCTTGCATATTACTGTATAGAAATATAGTTGTATGAGTATACCTTATGAATAACTCAACTGCAACCAGCGGAGAGTCAATCCGCAAAATCCCGGCGGCGGGAATCGGGAGCGCGGTGCTCCTGGATGTCCGGACCCCGGCGGAATATGAAGAGATGCACATCGAGGGCTCGGTGCTGCATCCGTTGACCGAACTTGACCCGGAGGAGGTGAAAACGCTCCTCGGGAATGCCTCGGAGTGTGTGGTCGTCTGCGCCAGTGGTCAGCGTGCGACACGGGCGGCTGAGCAGTTGCAAAAGGCTCTGGGTGGCGCGGTGAAACTCTCCGTCCTCGATGGCGGTGTGAAAGCCTGGGATGCGGCGGGGATGCCGCTCGTCCGTGGCAAGGGCGTTATCTCGCTCGAGCGCCAGGTGCGCATCGCGGCGGGTTCTTTCGTGCTGATCGGGGTGGTGCTGGGTTTTCTCGTCAAGCCCGCGTGGTTCGCTCTCTCGGGCTTCGTGGGAGCGGGGCTGGTCTTTGCCGGCATCACCGACACCTGTGGAATGGGAATGCTGCTCGCCCGTATGCCATGGAATAACCGGCGTTCGCAGTCCGCCTGCTGTGTGAAGGGAGGCCGGGCGTGAGCAAGCGAGTTCTCATCGTGGGCGGAGTGGCTGGCGGGGCTGCCTGTGCGGCGCGACTCCGGCGCATGGATGAACAGGCGGAGATCGTGATCTTTGACCGGGGTTCCTTCGTGTCCTTCGCGAACTGTGGACTGCCGTATTTTATCGGCGGCGTGATCGAGAAGGAAAAGAGCCTCCTGGTAGCGGACGAGAAGCTCTTCAAGGATCGCTTCAATATCGACGTCCACACCGAGACCGAGGTCGTCGCCATCGACCGTGAAAAGAAGACGGTCTCCGTGATTGATCGACGCACCGATCTCGCCCGGGTGGAGCGCTACGATGAACTGGTGCTTTCGCCGGGAGCTTCACCTTTTCGCCCGCCCGTGGAAGGGGGCGATCTGCCTGGCGTGTTTTCGCTGCGGACGATTCCCGACAGCCGGGAGATTCGTCAGTGGCTCGACGAGCATGAGGTGAAAAATGCCGTCGTCATCGGTGGTGGGTTCATCGGCTTGGAAATGGCGGAAAACCTGACTCATCGCGGAGTGCAGGTCACGATCGTCGAGATGCTCGATCAGGTCATGCCGCCCTTCGATCCCGAGATGGCGTCGCCTGTGGCAGAGAAGCTGACGCAAAAGGGCGTGCAACTCGCCCTCGGTGACGGCCTGAAGTCGATCGGCCAGACCGACTCCGGCGCGCTCGTTGTCCATACGCAATCCGGCAAACACCATGAGGCGGGGATCGTGATTCTCGCCATCGGTGTACGCCCGGAAACGCGCCTCGCCGCCGAGGCGGGCCTCGCGCTTGGATCGCGGGGCGGCATTCGTGTCGACCAGCACATGCGCACCAGCGACCCATCCATCTGGGCGGTGGGCGATGCGGTGGAGGTGACGGATTACGTCACCGGCCAGCCTGCGCTGGTTCCCCTTGCGGGACCGGCGGCGCGGCAGGGACGCATCGCGGCGGATAACATCTGCGGGCGCGATGCGCGATTCCGCGGTGTGCAGGGCACGGCGATCTGCGGGGTGTTTGACCTGGAGGTGGCCTGCACCGGCGCGAGCGAAAAGACGCTGCGACGGCTCGGCGACACGGATTTTGAGAAAATCTACCTGCATCCCAATGACCACGCGGGCTATTTCCCCGGCGCGACCGGGATCAGCCTGAAGCTCATCTTTCGCCCCTCCGACGGACGTCTGCTCGGCGCTCAAGGCGTGGGACTCAAAGGTGTGGCCCGCCGGATTGATGTGATCGCCATGGCCATTCAGATGGCTGGAACGATCTACGACCTTGAGGAGGCGGAGCTGTGTTATGCCCCGCAGTTTGGCGGAGCGAAGGATGCGGCGAATTTCGCCGGGATGATCGCCGCCGACGTCGTGCGCGGCGACATGCCGATCACGCACTGGACCGAACCGACCACGCCTGAAACCGTGCTGCTCGATGTGCGCAGCCCGGGAGAGTTTGCCAACGGCCATGCAGCCGGTGCGGTGAATTACCCGCTGGAGAGCCTGCGCGATTCGCTCGACCAGATCCCGGCTTCGCCAGACCTGCGAGTCTACTGCGCGGTCGGGCAGCGCGGGTATGTCGCCACGCGGCTCCTCCGCCAGCACGGACTCCCGGCACGCAATCTCTCCGGCGGCTTGACCACGGGCCGTCGGGTGCATGGAGTGCCAAAGGCTTAGCGTCGAGCCTGCGTTTCGCCGAGGACGAAGCTGCCCAACTCACTGCGGGTTGGCATCGATTCCCAGTCTCCCTGCCCCATGCAGGCCATCGCGCCCATCGCGTTGGCTGTGCGGAGGGTGAGGGGACGGGAAAGCTTCTCCCGGCGGGCGGAGAGGAACCCGGCGTTGAAGGCGTCGCCCGCACCGATGGTGTCGATCGGCGCAACCTTGAAGGCCTTGCCGTGTAGCGGAGCCTGACCCTTGCGGAATTGCCATGCGCCCTTTCCGCCATCCTTGATGAGGATCTCCTGAACGCCTCCCTGGAGGCATTTCTTCGCAATATCGGCGACCTTCGTCGCTCCGGTGAGGATGCGACCCTCCTCAATGCCGACGAAGAGCGTATGAATGCTCGGCAGCAGTGGTGTCAGGCACTCGCGGAAGGCTTCGCGAGTCCATAGCTTGCTGCGGAAATTTGCATCAAAATACACCGGCACCTTTTCCGCGTAAGCTCGCCGCATGAGTTCCGAGCCCGCCTCCCGGCTTTGCGGGCCGAGAGCCAGGGTGATTCCGGTGGTGAAAAAGATGTCACCGGGCTGAAACTTCACCCGCTCCGCGACGGCGAGGCTCTCGGAAAGAAAAGCGGTGTCCTTGCGGTAGTAGAAGACATCCGGTTCGCGCCACGCGAAGCAATTGCGCACGAGCAGCCCGGTCGGAGCACGACGGCTCGGCGTGACATTGCTGACGTCGAGCCGCTCTGCCCGCAGGGTGCGCAGGATGCGCTCGCCGAAGGGATCGTGGCCGACGGCGGTATTGAACTGACAGGAATATCCCAGCCGGGCCAGGGCGATGGCCGTGTTGGATTCCGCTCCCGCGATGGAGATGGTGCCGCTCGGCGTGGACTCGATCCGGGACTGGGGCGTTCCGAGAATGAGTCCCAATACTTCACCGAAGAAAACAAAACGGTCTGTGCTGGTGGGTGGGAGTTCGAAGATGGATTGGTTCATGTCAGGCTTCATGCCGCGCCGCGACATTCTTGGCGTTCTGGTGCGGGCAGCGAATCAGTCTCAAAAGGGTGGCAAATCGGAGCGGGGATGTCCAGCCGGGGAGATTTTCCACAGGGACTAAGCGAGGGAAATTATTAGTTTCTGGATCAGAACCGGGGAAAACTTATACTAGGAAATCCTGTGAAGAGTGAGTTGTTGCCAGCGCCTGCGCCTGCTCCGGTTTTGAATCGGCCCCGAGCGTTTCATCTGATGGCCAAGCCCTTTGGGGCGATCTGCAATCTGGATTGCTCCTACTGCTACTACCTGAGCAAAAAGGAAATGTACCAGGCGTCGGAAAGTTTCCGCATGCGCGACGAGGTGCTCGAGCACTACATCCGCCAGTACATCGACTCGCAGGATACGGAGGAAATCACCTTTGTCTGGCAGGGCGGCGAGCCGACTTTGCTGGGGCTGGGCTTTTTTGAAAAAGCACTCGCATTGCAGGCCCGGCACGGCCACGGGCGAAAAATCAGCAATTCGCTCCAGACCAACGGAACCAACCTCACCGACGAGTGGTGCGAGTTTTTCCACCGGCACCATTTCCTCATCGGCGTCAGCATCGACGGACCGCGCAAGCTTCACGACCGTCACCGGCTCGATAAAAAACAGCAGCCGACCTTTGACCTCGTGGTTAATGGCATCGCCCTGCTGAAAAAACACAAGGTCGAGTTCAATACCCTCACCGTGGTGAACCGCACCAACGCGGCGCATCCGCTCGATGTCTATCGCTTTTTGAAGCGGCTGGGTTCGCGCTACTTGCAGTTCATCCCCATCGTGGAGATCGATCACCAGCGCTCCACGCCCGGGCGCACGGTGGTGACGCCGGAGAGCGTGGAGCCGCGACAGTTCGGCGAGTTCCTCATTCGCATCTTCGATGAATGGGTGCGCCATGATGTGGGGCAAACCTTCATCCAGCTTTTTGACAACACGCTCAGCCGTCACATGGGCCTGCCATCGACCATGTGTGCCTTTGGCGAGACCTGCGGCGAGGCCATGGCCATCGAGCACAATGGCGATGTCTTCAGCTGCGACCACTTCGTTTATCCCGAGTATCGGCTCGGCAACATCATGGAGACGCCGCTGATCGATCTCGCACTCTCGGACCGCCAGCGGAAGTTTGGCCGGATGAAGAAGGACGGCCTGCCGAAATACTGCCGCGAGTGCCGCGTGCTTTTCGCCTGCGGCGGGGAATGCCCGAAGCATCGCTTCCTCAAGACGCACGATGGCGAGGAGGGGCTGAATTACCTCTGCACCGCCTACCAGCGGTTTTTCCATCACACCGATCCCTACATGAAAACCATGGCCCACCTGCTTCATCGCGGGCGGCCGGCCTCGGATGTCATGCGGCTGGCCAACTGATCCGGCCTTGCCGCACGTCAGCTCACGCCGCCGACGTTGAATCCCTGGCTCTCGAAGAAGGCGCGCACCCGTGCGGCCTGATCGCCCTGCAACTCCAGCTCGCGCCCGTTGAGCGCGCCTCCGCAGCCGAGCGACTTGCGTGCGGCCTTGAGGAGATTTTCCAATTCCGGCGGGGAGAGATGCGTCGGGAGCTGGCTCACGACGATGACGGTCTTGCCTCCGCGCTGGGCCTTTTCCTTGCGCAGGACGATGCGGTGGCGCTTCGTATCGACTTTTTCGGGAGCGGGCTCCGGCGCGATCTCCTGTCCCTCGGGCAGGCCGTCCATCTGGAGGGCGGCAAAGGGAGACTGGAGCGGGTTCTGTGGCGCGGAGACAGGAATCTTGCGACTCATGCGGAAAAGGTAGGATGCGTTTTTTCGCGACGCAAGCCGCCTATGGCGTCGCGCCCGAGAGCTTGAGCGCCTCGCGGCGGCTGGAGTCCACCCGCAGCAGCGAGGCGAGGTAGGCGTCGGATTGCGGGATGCTCGCCCAGGCGGCGATGCGCTCCGGGTGTTCGAGCCGGGAGAAGAGCATCCAGGCGATTTTCTTGCGCGAGACGGAGCGGGTTCCCATGCCGTCGGGTTTGTTGCTGGACCAGTATTTCACCATCTCCTGCCCGTCCACGATCTCCGTGCCGAGGTAGATCACGGAGTGCCCGCGCTCGTTCTGTCCCACCGCATCGGTCCAGAAGACCTTGAGAAAGTCCCCGGGCCGGGCCTCGCGGATATCGGTGAAGTTCCGCCCGAGGCCGAGTTCGTAAAACAGCCGCGCCGTGCCGGGTCCGTTGGCATTCCAGCGGCCCCAGATGCCCGTGCCATCCGGAAGCGGCTGGGGGCGAATCGCCTCCCACGTCTCCGGCGCGACGGTGATCTCCCCGCGCTTTTCCAGATCCTGCAGAGCCATGAGCAGAGCGAGGTACGTCGCCCCGGAGCAATAGCTGGGCCGCGCCGCCGATGGTGTGATGCGCGCGCCGGAGCCGGTCACGGAAACCGACCGGGTCAGCGCCTGATGCGCGCTGGTGTCGGTGGCATAGCGTCCTCCGCCGGGAATGCGGGATATCTGATCCAGCACGACGGCATTGTAGTCCGAGGCCATCGCCCACCACGGGGCGAGAAGGAGGAAAAAGAGGACTCGCGCAATCATGCGTCCATGACAATGTTCCTCACCCATGACTGCAAGGCGGATATTGTCCCTCGTACTGTTGTTTCTCCTCGTCTTCGTGGCGTGGACGGGGTGGTGGTTGACGGATTGGCTCGCCCGGCGGCCCATCGATCCCTCGGGCGGGCTGTATTTCCCCTCGCGTTACGTACTCTCCGTCCCGCAGTACCTCCAGGAAGACCCGCGCTGGGGCCAGGATCAGCTTGCTTCCACTCCGTCGACCGTCGGCGGCGAGGGGTGCGCGGTGTCCTCGGCGGCGATGGTGCTGGCCTCGTATGGCGTCGATGTCGACCCCGGCCGGCTCAATAAATTCCTCACCCAACTCCCCGGCGGTTACACCCCGGAGGGCTGGATTTATTGGGAAAAGGCGGCGGAGTTCGCTCCCGGCCTCACGGCGAAACTCCTCCCGCACTACGAGGACAAGCCCTCGTATTTCCTCATCGACCGAAATCTTATCGAGGGAAATCCCGTCATCATCCGCCTGCGCTATCCCACTGGTGTCACGCACTTTGTGGTGATCTGCGGCAAGGATGGCTACGACTACCTCATCCGCGATCCAGGCCGCGGGGGAGTCAAGGGCGTGTACCCGCTGAAAGACTTCGGCGGCCCCATCGAGGCGCTGCGATTTTACCGGAAGCCTTGAGGCGGAGGGGCAGGCCTGCTTAGTTGGAGGGGACCCCTAAAAATGAAAACCTTCATCTCCGACAACTTCCTGCTGCACAACGATAGCGCGAAGAGGTTGTACCACGACTACGCCCGCCAGGAGCCCATTTTTGACTACCACTGCCACCTGCCGCCCGCCGAGATCGCGGCCAATCGGCAGTTTGCCAATCTCTACGACATCTGGCTCGGCGGAGATCACTACAAGTGGCGCGCCATGCGCTCCAATGGAGTCGACGAGCGGTACTGCACGGGCGACGCCCAGCCCTTCGACAAGTTCCTCGCCTACGCTCGCACCGTGCCGCGCACGCTGCGCAATCCGCTCTACCATTGGACGCACCTCGAGCTGCTCCGGTACTTCGGCATCGACGAGATCCTCAATGAACACAGCGCCCAGTGGATCTGGGACCGCTGCAACGAACTCCTCGCCCAGCCGGATTTCTCAACGCAGAGCCTGATCCGTCGCAGCAACGTCAAGGTCATCTGCACCACGGACGATCCGACCGACGACCTTTCCGCCCACGTCTTTCTGCGGGAGAATCCCTTTGGCACCAAGGTCTACCCGACCTTCCGCCCCGACCGCGCGATGGGCGTGGACAAGCCGGAGTCCTTCAACGAGTGGATCAAGCGGCTTGAGGCGGCTTCCGGCGTGGACTGTACGAAGTTCGGCGGCTTTCTCTACGCGCTGGAAAAGCGCCACGACTTCTTCCACGAGATGGGGGCGCGTCTTTCCGACCACGGGCTGAGCTATTGCCCGGGGGCCTTTGCCAGCGAGAAAAAAGCCCGCCGCATCTACGAAGATGCCCGTGCGGGTGAGGGGGCGAATCCCGAGGATTGGGAGAAGTTCGCCGGCTTCCTCATGATCTTCTTCGGTCGCCTCGACGCGCGGCGCGGCTGGGTGAAGCAGCTCCACCTCGGAGCGCAGCGCAACAACAATACCCGCCTCATGCGCAGCCTCGGCCCGGATACGGGCTTTGACTCCATCGGCGACTGGCGGCAGGCCAACACGCTGGCCCGTTACCTCGACGTCCTCGACAGCGAGAACTCCCTGCCCAAGACGATCATCTACAACCTCAACCCCGCCGATAACTACGTGATGGGGACGATGATCGGAAACTTCCAGGACGGTTCCGTCCCCGGCAAGGTGCAGTTTGGCAGCGGCTGGTGGTTCCTCGACCAGAAGGAAGGCATGGAGTGGCAGATCAACGCCCTCTCGAATCTCGGCCTGCTCTCGCGTTTCGTCGGCATGCTGACGGATTCGCGCTCGTTCCTCTCCTACACCCGCCACGAGTACTTCCGCCGCATCCTGTGCAACATGATCGGCACGGATGTGGAAAAGGGCGAGCTGCCATGGGATTTCGACCTGCTCGGCCAGACCGTGCGCGATATCTGCTACGGCAACGCTGCCGGGTACTTCGGCCTCGAGGCCTGAGCCGTTCTTGCGAGGCGCCGGTGGATTTTCCGCTGGCGCCTCTCAGCAGGTGAGCACGATAGAGGGTCTTCGCTTGCGGATCGTACCCTTCATCAGGGAGTGGCGGTGAAGCGCTCGCAGGCAGCGAACTATTTCCCGAAGAAGATCCTGCTCAGTAGCCGGTCGCGCCAGCGATCCGGCAGCCCTCGCGCCAGAAACTTTAGCACATGCGCATGCTTGCCGACGAGCTGGCGCGAAGGCGGCCTGGAGGAGCGCAATACGTCGAGCACCACCGCCGCCACGACCTGCGGCGGGCTGCCGGTTGTCTCCGATGCCAGCGTGGCTTTCATGAAACTTCGCAGGCGGTCTTCGTATTCGGTCCGACCGTGGGGAGGCAGCTCGTCGATTACACGCTCCAGTTGACCTGCCAGTTTTTCCGCGGAGCCGGAGTTGATTGAAGCCGGCTGGAGACAGGTTACGGAAATGCCGGCAGGCTGCAGTTCCATGCGCAGGGCGTCACTGAGAGACTCGATGGCGTGTTTGGAGGCGCAGAGCGCGGAGCCAAAGGGAATGGTGATCATCCCGCCGATGGAGCCAATGTTGACGATGCGGCCCCTGGCCTGGCGAAGAAGCGGCAAAAATGCCTGCGTGACGGCCAGCGCGCCAAAGACATTCACCTCGAAGACGCCTCGGAACCGGTCGACGGACTGATATTCCAGAGGACCGATCTCCGCCACGCCCGCGTTGTTGACCAATGCGGCTAACCCTGCCCCGCCCAGGTGCGCCGCGATCTCATCCCGCGCCCGCAGGATCGATTCCTCCCGCGTCACATCGAGAGGGATCTCGCGAAACTTTCGATCCTCACCCGACGGTCTGCGGACTCCGGCAAGGACATCGAATCCCGCCTCGCTGAGGAGCGTGGCAGTGGCAAGACCGATACCGGACGAAGCGCCCGTGACGAGAACTGCGGGACGTTGTGCCATGAGCCGAAGCTAGAGAACTTCGGCGCCAATGGCGAAAGGAAATACGGTATTTACGGGACTAGTTGTGAAGTTTCAGGAGGTTGTTCATGTGAGGGAGAGTTGAGAGGATGGGTTTGTGAAGAACCAACCTCGACTCCACCACTCACATGAACGTCCACAATAACGCACGGCTTTTGCCCCGCAGTCGAGC
>Ga0209935_1001468_pt1 | contig 36925 bp, 47 predicted proteins | sample ThiBio_1000_plan_2_FD_183958 | JGI IMG/M metagenome (GOLD analysis project Ga0209935, IMG submission 183958) | Wastewater bioreactor microbial communities from Cape Town, South Africa - Thiocy_cont_1000_plan (SPAdes) | ecosystem: Engineered > Bioreactor > Thiocyanate-remediating >...
TGGAAGGATGTCTCATAACTCCGATTCAAAGAATTCCTCGCTACAAACTGTTTCTTGAGGATCTTGTCAAACACACTCCTAGTGGTGAGCCTTCAACCTTTTTTCCCTTTTTTTACTTGCTGACATCTTTTTTAATTTCAGACCATCCGGATTCACCCTTGCTTAAAGAAGCGTTAAGAAAGATAGAAGAAGTTGCAAATTCAATCGAAGCCTATTTGAAGGAGAATGAGCAACGACTCCGATTGATTGAACTTACCTCCAAGAGTGGAGCTTCTGTACGCTACCTCTCTTGATGAGCTCAGCTTTCTCACTCTAAATATTTGAAGGATTTATTAGCGCCGCATCGTAAGCTGCTTAGAGAAGATGAAGTGAAGGTGAAAGCCGATAGCAATCAAACCGTTCGCGGCAAGACTTTGCAGCTGCTTCTCTTCAACGATATGATTGTTGCTTGTCCCCAATCTAAATTAGGTATTCTTCGTTTCCCCCCCCTTCTTGTGCCTTAGATTAATATTTCCTTGCTTTTAAATAGTTAAATTGGGATTGGATAAACGAAATGATGCCATGATCAACAAACGCAATTATCATTGGCCGTTGGGGCTGGTATGGATCAAAGAAGAAGATTCATCATGGGACGGACAGACCATCGAACTGACTGGCCCGGGTAGAAAATATCTCGTGCGATTCGTGAATACTGAAGTGAAGCATTCCTGGTTAAAGGTGAGACGTTCTTCGAATTACTTAAATTTTATATTTACAATGTAATTTAGGAATGGCGAGACGCAGCAGAGAAGATATGTGGACCCGGAGGGATGGGAGACAGACGAGAAGGGGAGGCCTACTTCATGAGTTCGTTGAGTTATAATGGCCAATGGATGCGAGGGAAGGTGAGATTTAAACTTATTTATCTTTCTCTCGCCGCTAAAGCAACCTAATTTAATTTCATTCAGACTCATGGAGAAGGGACCTTCACTATCTATGGCACAATATATACAGGACATGTAGAACACGATGTCAAGACTGGATATGGCACAATGACCTTCTCCACCGGGGAGATCTTTGTGGGAGAGTGGAAAGATGACCTTCCTCGTAAGCATATACCCGTTTTCGTATTTCCTTTTTGGTTGTTGTTAATGTATCCTATTGCAGATGGCCAAGGCAAAATGGTCTATCCAGGAGGGCATACGTATTCAGGTTCTTGGAAAGCTGGGAGACGGTCTGGCAAGGTATCTATCTATCCTATTCCTTTAATTTTTGGAGAAAATAGAGTGCCTTATTGATTTAATCATCTATCAGGGTATTATGACCTATAGCAATGGTGACGTGTATGATGGATTTTGGGAGGATAACTATCCTCAGGGCCATGGCGTGCTGACCTGTTCCTCTGGAGTCAAATACGATGGAGCCTGGGCAGATGGACTGGTAGAGCATATACCTATTTACCGCTTTCCCCGAATTTGCTAATTTCTCCATATCATTTTTTTAGTTTAATGGGATTGGACAGTTGGTGTTGCCCAATGGCAAAGAATACAACGGCAATTGGAGCGCAGGTCAACGAGAAGGACAAGGGACCTACCGCCAGTACCACACCGCTAATAAGAATATCATCATAGAAGAATACAGCGGCACTTGGCTCGCTGATCAGGTAAATACTTGTTTCCATTTTTGTTTGTACAAAACCTTTTGTTTAATGCAAAAAAACCTTAATAGCGACATGGGCTGGGCAATCTCACTACCGCCGAGGGACAATATCAAGGCATGTTCGATTCCGGGAAAAAGGAAGGACAGGGATTCCTGAAATACTCGAACGGGTCAACCTACGAGGGCATGTGGAAACAGAATCTACGCCACGGCGTTGGCGCGTTTTCATCCGCGGATCTGGGCTCGCGAATCAGAAGGTAATTCAACATCCTTCCCTCCCCCCCCCACAATCTCTCACCTCCTTTTTTAGATATGAAGGTGAATGGAAGAATGATAGAAAGGAGGGGAAAGGAGTAGCAGAGCTTTATGATGGCAGCAAATATGAAGGGTCATTCAAAGCAGACTTGGTAAATATATAAAAAGAAAAAACAAAATGAAATGAGGCTAATTTTTTTTCCTTTTTAAAGTTCCATGGCAGCGGCCTGATAACCAATTCGGAGGGAACATCGAGGATCGAATGTAAATGGGAAAAGGGGTTGCGTGTCGGTCCGGCGAAGGTGTTCATCCTATCCGGCTCCCATTCCGGCAAGGATCAGTACAAGGAGCTAGTAGGGGTGGTGCGAGAGCCTCTGATAACCACCAAGAAGTGCGCTTTTCCTCTCGCACCTCCTCTGCTCCTGCTTCAGACCGACAGCTTCAATCTCTGAGCTGAGTACCTTCCCCCTCCCCCATAATTTTTCCACCCCCCTCTCCTCCATTGTCACCTCTATTTATCACTATTGTCAAAAAATCATTGTATTGTACAAAAAATATTTTATTATACGACGAGTCAAAGCTACAAGTACAATCAATTCAATCCCCATCTTCTCCTATCCCTCCCTACTCTCTATCAAAACGATTCAGCCAATCAAATTTCAAACAAAAAAATTCAAACAAATACCCGCCGATCTTTGCAATGTTGTTGGATTTTTGGCTAAGCAACAAACAACTCAACCCCGTAACTGCGAATTTTTTTGCTCCTGTTTAACACGTGAGCGCGTGTGTCAGTGAAGCCGAAACGTTGTTGTTGTCATAAGTATCTATTTGTCTTTGTGTTAGTAGTAGTAGTATTTCCCTTCACTGCGCAATAGAAGATGAATACGATTAAGAGAGGTTATCAGATGGTACCTAGACCCCCTCCCTCTTCTCTTCGCTCTACACTTTTTTCTACTTCCTTTCTATTTGGTTGCCGCGCGCACTGCAAGGCTCACTGCTATCCTCTACAGGTGAGCGCCAAAGTTGGCCGGTCCGATGAAACAGTAAACATAGGCTACAACCAAGAGGTGGAGAGGTTCAAGGCCCAGCTGAAACTCATGAAGAAACTTATCTCCCATCTTACAGATTATCTCAAATCCCTCAAAGGTAGTACTCCCACGATTAACGCGCTCACAATAGCGTTTACTTATATCTTTCTCTACTTCACATATATAGCACTCGGCGCAGCACACGCAGGTCTCAACGAAGGCATTTCCTCCTTTTATGATATGGCTTCGGATTTATGGACGGCCAACCTGAAGAACCAAGAAGTCGGTCTCGCGCTCGATAAATACAGGCAAGGCTTGGTAAGTCTCTTCTCCTTTTCTCTTTGCTTGTTGTAAGTTGTTCGTTTTAACGAGTCGATATTTGTGTAGGATGAGCAATTGGATCTGAACGTGGTAGCGCCACTCAACAAGCACATGGCACAATACAAAGAAATGAAAAAGCGAATGAAGGAAAGAGAACACAGACGATTGGATTATGACCGCTCAAGGTAACAACTCTTCAAACATACATACATAATCGTTAGAGATTATCTAACTGTAACCAAATGTAGAGCCGAAGTAAAGAGCTTGACAGTCAATCCGAACACGGATCCCGCAAAGATGCAGAAAGCGCAAAGACAACTGAGTATAAACAAGCACGTAAGGAATTTCCCTCTCTTTTTTTTTTGTAGTTAAAAAGGTATTTATGTGTTTTCTTTATTCAGGCTTTCGAGGAATTGGAGAACGAGTTGATGCACGATCTTCCTCTCCTTCACAATGATCGCCTTACATTCTTCGATCCTTGCTTCGCTACTGTACGCGCTGCTTTTATATGCCTCTCTTTCACTCTCTCTCCCTCACTCGCTCACTCACTCCCCCATCTCTCCTTAAATCACACCTAGATCGTGAATTTACTCAATGGTTACTATCATGCCGGAGTAGGCTTGTTTGGCGATATCAGTCCCCTCCTTTCTCATATAGATCCCAATGCAATTCACAACCATGGATGGGTAAGTATCCCATAATTACATATATACTGCGAATAAATAACTCTCTCTCTCTCTCTCTCTTTATAGGTCATCACAGACAATACTCGGACATGTGCGAAGAAGAAGAAAGGGGATGTAGGTGGGGATGACTACGGCGACTCTTATCCTCCCTTGACCGGTGGCGGGTTCTCGCAGGGCAGCGGGCCGACCAACCAAAGCGGCAGCTACTCTCCTTACTCCTCCTACAACAACAACGCGCCCTCACAACCTCCTCAATACGGCGGATACCAACAACAACCACCCTCACAATATGGCGGAGGTGGTGGTGGTGGTCCTGCGGGGTACAACCAACCTCCCCCTCAGAACTTCAGGCAGCCTCAGCAAGGAGGAAGCTTCAGCGGGACCAGTGCGCCAGGAGGAGGAGCTGTTGTGCCTTCGGCTGGGGCTGGGGCAGGTCGAGGAAGACCCCTACCAGGCAGACCCCCTGCTAGAGGCGGCTCTTCTCTACAAGGTAAGTACTTTCTCTGCTAACCCTGTTTTCTTTTTCTTTGCTCTTTTTGTTGGTTTTTAAAAATTTGTTCTTTCCTTTTCTTTGTTTATTTTCCTTTGCTTTTTTCTTTTTCTTTTTTCTTTTTTCTTTTTCTTTTTCTTTATGCTTTTTTCCTTTGTTTTATTTCCTCTTTCTTTTTGCTTTTTTCGTTTTTCTTTTTCGTTCATTTTTGTGTTTTTGTCTCGCTCCTTCCTGCGTTATTTACCATCCTTTTGTAGGACGACAACAAGCACAAGCGCTGTATGCCTTCCAAGCACAGACAGATCAAGAATTAAGCTTCAATTTCGGTGATACTTTGACGGTTCTCAACAAGACTGGGGAATGGTGGGAATGCGAGCTCAACGGAAGACGAGGGTTGGTACCTGGCAATTATCTACAACTCAAGTAACTGCTGATGGGGATATGCTAACCCAAACGCACATAAGAACAACAACAAAAAAGGCGTTTTGTGTTATTTCGTTCTATTATTTACAACAACCTCTCCTCCCAACAAAAAATAAATACCGTTACGCGTTTCTTTCGCTTTTTCCTTCTTCCTCTTCCTTCTTCATTACGAGATGGTGCAGAAGGATCGTCGCTTTCTGCTTGGCGCGACCTGAGTCGACTTCGGCCGATCTCGCGGTCCTATGTAACTGCCAGCCTTTTTGGTCACGTCTTCTCTTCCTGCCGCAGAAAGAGATCTTCCTGCTCGAGGGGAGAGGGGCCGGGGGGGATCTGGGTCGGTTCCTTTCAGCATTAGCTTCAAGATCGAAATAAAAAGGTCATCCACGCGCAGCCGTAACTTGGCGGAGGTTTCGATGAAGGGGCATCCAAGTCGTGCAGCCAGCTTTTTCCCTTCATCTGTTTGCACCTGCCGTTGTTCCGCCAAATCACATTTGTTTCCCACTAGCACCATCGGCAACGAAGCTGCGGTAATCATTAGTTGGAGAGAAAGAAAAAGAAGGTCGCAGACATACATTTATCTTTAACTCGTAGCACCGTCTTATGGAAATCTAGAAAAGGGGTCAACAAATTGCTTTACAGCGCAATCCGTACCGTCGATCATGTTGAAAGTTTCCCGATTTGCAATGCTATACACCAGAATAAATCCTCCTCCTGCTTGGATATATTGTTCTCGCAACACGCTATATCTGTATCTGTCATTAGTACCCGAAAAAGAAGAAGAAATGCTGTTCTGCGTACGCTTCTTGTCCCGCGGTATCGGTAATTTCGATCATCACTTCTTCATTTCCCATAGTTACTTGCTTACGAAACGAATCCTCTATGGTAGGATCGTATCTGCAAGAGAGTTAGCGGTAAGGATTCAAAAAACAATCTCTACGCACCCAAGCACAAATTTGTTTTGTACGAATTGAATGATAAGAGCCGATTTACCTATGCGGGCAAGAAATCTATGTTAGCAGGTGGATGAAGTAACGGTGGCTGGCAACGTACCAACTCCCCCTTCCCCTAGAACAACAACCTTTTGCAGAGCGGAGGCCATGGTGCTTCTGCTGCAGTGCTTGCTTTGCTTCAAACCTCAAAAATTCGTACGGAAATTACATTATTATGTTTTCCCTTTATGTAGGCACGCCTTGCACTGGCTATCCGCTTACCGACAATCAGATATCTGCTTCCAGGAAGGATTTGCAAAAAAGCCAGGCTGGTTTCTGTTATTTTGAGTTCCTGAAGCTGTTTGCTCTCCCTAACCTTGCTTTCTTGCTGCGAGCCTCTAAAGTCTTCCTTCCCTTTTTACATACCGGATCGCGACAAAATGGTCGTAACTTAATTGTACATTTAAAGTCAGACGCATACACTATTCATAACTTCACTCGGATGAACTGGATTCTTCCTCAGCTGGTTTGTCGTCGTCAGATACCTCAGAATCTTCACCTTCTATGCCTTCCTCACCCTCAGTCCCATCAGCACCATCAGCGACAACACTGAGTTCTTTCCCACCTCCAGAAAGAGATGATCGAGACAAATAAGAATCAGTGACCACCAAATGGAACAATCCCACTGCTTCTTGTCTTCTCCTCTCCTTCAACACCAAGAAGATTGCCCTCAAGATCTTCCACCAATGAGCAACCATCTGCCAAGAGAGGAAAGTGAAGAACAACAATCCTCCCAAACATGAGATTGCAAATCCTTTCAAGATCACCAATGGAAAGTTCGAAACGTTGTCACTCAGAGAACAGACGGGCGGCGCCCCTGGTAATTGAGGTAAGCATTCATAATATGCTTCATATCCTGATGTGATTTCTCCTTCATTGGCAGCATTGTTGATGACATAGGCAATGAAGAATGAATAAACCATGAAGAAGATGCACACAAACAGCAACACCCTCGAATATGGAATGATCACTGATGTCATTTTTCTCAATTTGATGGCAAGGATGATCAATTTGATGAGGGAGATTGTGAAGAAGATCAATCCCAAGACAAGAAGGATTCCCATTGGAATGAAGAAGAATGTCAATGACCATGCATTGTTGTCTTCTGATGTGATGAAACAACTATTGACGGGAGGTGGGGGTGGCGTTAAGTTAGCGAAGATAATGAAGAGGAAAAGGATTCGCTTACAATGTTGCTCCAGGAACGAATCCCATCTTCCCAGCAGAAGTAGGGATGACGATTGCGAGGAAAGGAAATCCCCATCCGATCAGACCATAGATTACCATCCTGATCCATTTCCAAAGAGATTCACGGCTTGTAAACCAAGAAGAAAAGAAAATCTAGAAATAAAACAGAATTAGCTTTGGGTGTCCATTTACTCGGAGAGGAACATACTTCGAGGCACATGTTGAATGCAATGATGGCCCACCAGAATGTGCATGCAAGAATTCCAAACAAGATCAAAGCGCCTAATACCCACCCCAATAAATACTCAATATACTACTGGAGAGGAGTTGAAGGTACCTTGAAATGAGCAAGGAGAGCTGAAGACCGTCAAATCGTTGATGGAATATGACACCACTAACAACGCTGTAAGACCCGAGAAGGTGACGGTAGTTGACGGATCAACTGCGACACCTTGTCCGCCACACCAAATCTCGTCATGACCCACAAACGTTGGCAAGACAATTCCTCCCGCCTGCAAAGAACAGTTATTCAAAGTATTTAGCTGCGTAGCGATTGGTAATATGGTGTAGTTGAATAACGGGGTCAAAAGCGGTTGGGGATTGGTACCAAAACATTTGCAGCCATTGCGGTCATCAGAATAAGACCTTTTGGGAATCGCCGCAGTTGAGGATTGAAGAGATACGAAACGATCAAAGTTGCTGATGCCACCTTGTATGTAGGGAGGGTAAGCGGTGAAGTCTTTGTCAAAGAGAAATGATTCGCACCCAAGAAAACCAACCAACAATTCCTTGCATGATTTTGGCTCCAAGGTATTGATCATCAGTGAGGGAAGGAAGAGGACATGTGAAGGAACATCCTCCATCGTTGAGGGAAAGAGGCTCGTTGCAGGATATGGGTGGGATCGATGTATTAGCCGCATAGCATGTATGCTCGACGGTGCCGTTTACCGTGTAATTGTTTGGATGGAGAGGGAACCGAGGAGAGTTAGGGAAGACTGGATCGGAGACGTTGCACGGGTAGACACTGGAGTCATTGAAAGGCAAATCCGCGGCTATGGAAGCAAAACACGGTTGGAACCTTAACGGTTGCCATGAAACGAATATTTGCTCTACTTACGGACGTTCAGAGGCACATCAATCTCATGAAAGTGCGCCGCACAATATGTAACTTTGGATTTCAGTTAGTTCTGAAATAAGCATTATCTGGAGTACTTACTAAAAGCTTCACAGACCGAACGGCAAGGTTGCACAGGGATCGGAATTGCTGTACCTGAAGAAGGTGCAGTTAGTACGGAAGTCAAAATTTAATTTAATTTTCCGTGTACGAGAAGCACGCCGGAGAATCATAATTCCAGAAAGGGAACTAAGGGTGAGCACTGATTACCGTTCTCTGTCACAACACATGGTCGGAACGCCGAAGAACATTCAAGTGTCACCAGAGCCACCACACATTCTGGTGACTCGTGGAAGAAAGCCGCTCCTTTAATTGAGCGCTCTAACTGAGCTTGAAGTGTGGGGATGGTGTATTGCGGGGAAAGATACACAGGTGTCCCCTCTGCGATTGGTATGAGATAAGGTCGGGGAGAGTGTGGTTGTGTACCGGGTAAAACACAGTTGGGTTGAATGGTGCTGTTCCAGGGAATACAATAACCGCCCGGAAATGCGTCGGTTGGGCCAAAAAACAAAATCATAACGGCGAAAATCCACAACAACGGGGTACATGAGGCGGGAAGCGATGTGAGTGAAGGCATCCTCGTTGTGCAGCTATTGCTACTCTAAAGGTTTAGAATTGAAAGTGAGAGCTTTCAAACCTGAGAAGACCAGGTTTGCCTTCCTAATTAAGCGCAGACTCGCTTTAATTGGACAGAACAAGTATTAATTGCAGGGTAAGACTTCCGATGGCGCCAGAAGAGCACCTTAAAGACGGGGAAAAACATCCCAACTATGTTCATGGCTGAGATGAGCATCTAAGTTTAGTTTCCATATTCTTTCTAAAACATCACTCGTTCTCCAGGAACCTCATCACCTCATTCACTCAGATGAACTGGATTCTTCCTCTGTCGGTTTTTCATCCTCCTCAGATACTTCGGATACCGCATCATCCTCCCCCTCCACATCGGCGACAACACTGAGTTCTTTCCCTCCTCCAGACAGGGATGATCGAGACAAATAAGAATCAGTGACCACCAAATGGAACAATCCCACTGCTTCTTGTCTTCTCCTCTCCTTCAACACCAAGAAGATTGCCCTCAAGATCTTCCACCAATGAGCAACCATCTGCCAAGAGAGGAAAGTGAAGAACAACAATCCTCCCAAACATGAGATTGCAAATCCTTTCAAGATCACCAATGGAAAGTTCGAAACGTTGTCACTCAGAGAACAGACGGGCGGCGCCCCTGGTAATTGAGGTAAGCATTCATAATATGCTTCATATCCTGATGTGATTTCTCCTTCATTGGCAGCATTGTTGATGACATAGGCAATGAAGAATGAATAAACCATGAAGAAGATGCACACAAACAGCAACACCCTCGAATATGGAATGATCACTGATGTCATTTTCCTCAATTTGATGGCAAGGATGATCAATTTGATGAGGGAGATTGTGAAGAAGATGAGTCCCGACACAAGAAGGATTCCCATTGGAATGAAGAAGAATGTCAATGACCATGCATTGTTGTCTTCTGATGTGATGAAACAACTATCGGTTCGAAGGGGTGGGGGGGGGGGCGATTAGAAATTGATGAGGAGGAAAAGGATTCGCTTACAATGTTGCTCCAGGAACGAATCCCATTTTCCCAGCAGAAGTAGGGATGACGATTGCGAGGAAAGGAAATCCCCATCCGATCAGACCATAAGCGATCATCCTGATCCATTTCCAAAGAGTCTCTCTGCCAGTTAATAAATTTGAGAAGAAAATCTGTATTGAAGAATGTCAGCGGTTGCAATGAATTCAAAGGAAAGGAAAAATGAAACCTCAAAGCACATGTTGAATGCAATGATGGCCCACCAGAATGTGCATGCAAGAATTCCAAACAAGATCAACGCTCCTTTTAAGTCAACGTTAAAATGCGGTAACGCGAGGAGAATACAATACCTTGAAAAGAACAAGGAGAGCTATGCATTGTCAAATCGTTGAGCGAATAGCTGACCGAGAGCGAAGCTGTGATGCCAGAGAACGATACCGTTGTTGTAGGGTCAATAGGGACATCCTGTCCTCCGCACCAAATCTGGTTGGAGCCAGCTATAGTGGGCAAAACAATACCTCCTGCCTGGACCAAAGTTGAAAGTTGAATAACGGGTCCAAAAGCGGTTGGGGATTGGTACCAAAACATTTGCAGCCATTGCGGTCATCAGAATAAGACCTTTTGGGAATCGCCGCAGTTGAGGATTGAAGAGATACGAAACGATCAAAGTTGCTGATGCCACCTGACACCGAGTGGTTAGCGTTGTAGGAGATATGTGTAGGGAGAAAAGGCGCACCCAAGAAAACCAACCAACAATTCCTTGCATGATTTTGGCTCCAAGGTATTGGTCATCAGTGAGGGAAGGAAGAGGGCATGTGAATGAACATCCTCCATCAATGAGGGAAAGCGGTTCATTGCAGGATACGGGAGGAACTGAGATATTGCTTGCAAAGCAGCTGGTCTCGATGGTCCCGTTGACAGTGTAGTTGGTTGCATCAAGGGGAAATCGAGGGGCGCCAAGAAACACAGGATCCGTGAAGTTGCAGAGGAACCCGGAGGAGTCATTTGAAGGAAGAAAAGAAGCTATAAATCAAAAAGAAACACTGTTAGTGCCGTCAACTTGTCTCATTTGGGAGGCGTTGTCAGGGAGCGACATACGAATATTCTGAGGAACTCCGATGGATGCCAAGTGAGGAACACACTGTAAAACTAGTACTTCTTAGCACGCAGAACGACGGCAAGAGGAATACCAACCAAAGTTTTCACAGACGGAGCGGCAAGGTTGAACAGGAATAGGGAGTGTGGTTCCTTTGTGGGAAGTAGTTAACCGGTTTAAAAGAAATTAGAAATAGAATTAAATTTTAGATGTCACGTTGCTTGCAGAAAACCGCATGACCTTAAAAAAAATAGCCAGTAAGGAAACTCCTACCATTCTCCGAGGTAAGGCAAGGGCGAAATGCAGAGGAGCACTCAAGGGTGACGAGCGCCTGCACACAAGCCGGAGTCTCGTGAAAGAAGGCCGACCCTTTGATGGACCGTTCAAGCTGGATTTGAATTTGTGGGATGGTGTATTGACTGGAGATGAACACCGGTGTGCCATCTGAAAAGAGGGCGTTAGTGGCATTCCGCATCTGGGGACGAGACAAAGCGCGTACCGGGGATCAGGCAGTTGGGCAAAATAGTTCCGTTCCATGGTAAGCAATAACCTGTGCTCGCGCTGATGGGCGACAATATGAATAGAGTGACACATAGCCCTAGAGCAATCCACAGGAAGTTGGAGGACTGGGGAGCCACTGGCATGCTACTGGTTCTGTACTGGAGCTTGAAAGTGAAGATATTGAGAGCCAGTACAAGAGGGTCATTTCCTAAATGCGGTTTCTTCGCAATACAGTTGCGCGAGTCTAATTGGCGTGTTTAACTGATGTTCGCGTTATCCCTATCATGATTAAATCATTAGGAAGGATTGCTGGCCGGACTAACCTGTTGCCTCCACAAAGGAGGTCAACAAAGACCAATAGGAAGTTCTCCTGGTTTATTGTTTCCAAGTAGAACGCATTGTAGTAAGAGCATGAATATAGAACCGCTCCTCGTCAACCTAAACCCCCTGTGGTCTATTATACTCATGAGACGATCTTTACAACGTTTTCGTTTATTTTACAACACTTCGTTCATTCACTGGAGGAGCTCGATTCAGCTTCCGAAGCCTCTTCCTCCTCTCCGTCTGCGCCGTCGGCGACAACACTGAGTTCTTTCCCTCCTCCAGAAAGGGATGATCGAGACAAATAGGAATCAGTGACCACCAAATGGAACAATCCCACTGCTTCCTGTCTTCTTCTCTCCCTCAACACCAAGAAGATTGCCCTCAAGATCTTCCACCAATGAGCAACCATCTGCCAAGAGAGGAAAGTGAAGAACAACAATCCTCCCAAACATGAGATTGCAAATCCTTTCAAGATCACCAATGGAAAGTTCGAAACGTTGTCACTCAGAGAACAGACGGGCGGCGCCCCTGGTAATTGAGGTAAGCATTCATAATATGCTTCATATCCTGATGTGATTTCTCCTTCATTGGCAGCATTGTTGATGACATAGGCAATGAAGAATGAATAAACCATGAAGAAGATGCACACAAACAGCAACACCCTCGAATATGGAATGATCACTGATGTCATTTTTCTCAGTTTGATGGCAAGGATGATCAATTTGATGAGGGAGATTGTGAAGAAGATGAGTCCCGACACAAGAAGGATTCCCATTGGAATGAAGAAGAATGTCAACGACCATGCGTCGTTATCCGCAGATGTGATGAAACAACTGTTGAATAGGGGTATGTTAAGAGATTGTAAGAAACAGACAGGAACGCTTACAATGTTGCACCAGGGACGTAGCCCATCTTCCCAGCGGAGGTTGGGATGACGATTGCGAGGAAAGGAAATCCCCAACCGATCAGACCATAGATTACCATCCTGATCCATTTCCAAAGCGTCTCTCTGCCAGTTAATAAATTTGAGAAGAAAATCTGTATTGAAGAATGTCAGCCGCGGGTAAGAATTCAAAGGGAAGGGAAGAATGAAACCTCAAAGCACATGTTGAATGCAATGATGGCCCACCAGAATGTGCATGCAAGAATTCCAAACAAGATCAATGCTCCTAATATCCACCACATTAAGAACAGAAAAGAAGGCGATTGGGATACCTTGGAATGAGCAAGGAGAACTGACGACCGTCAAATCGTTGATGGAATATGACACCACTAACGAAGCCGTGATACCCGAGAAAGTTGTTGTGGAATGAGGGTCTATTACTACTCCTTGTCCGCCACACCAAATCTCATCATGGCCAACAATAGTGGGCAGGATAATCCCTCCCGCCTTCAAGTTAAAGTTATTCACTATTGTACTTAATCCATGTTGGGAATTGGTACCAAAACATTTGCAGACATGGCGGTCATCAGAATGAGACCTTTTGGGAATCGTCGCAGTTGAGGATTGAAAAGATATGAAACGATCAAAGTTGCTGATGTCACCTAGTAAGAATATGAGATCATGAACCCTGAGGTGGGGAATTCCTTACCCAGGAAAACCAACCAACAATTCCTTGCATGATTTTGGCTCCAAGGAATTGGTCATCCGTGAGGGAAGGAAGAGGGCATGTGAATGAACAACCTCCGTCCTTTAGAATGAGAGGTGATTCGCACGTGTAAGTCGGAACGGAGGTGTTGCTAGCAAAACACGAACTTTCGACGGTGCCGTTGATGGTGTAGTTGGTTGCATCTACGGGGAATCGAGGATCGCCAATAAATACCGGATCTGATACATTGCATAGGTACTGTACGGAATCATTTGAGGGTAAAAAGGTCGCTAAAGTAGAAAAAATTGTTTAGCGGTTGTTGAGGAGAGTGAAGGAAAGCTCACGAATATAAAGCGGTACTCCGATGCTCGCCAAGATTGCTGAGCACTCAGTCACTATCAAATAAAAAAGCCATTTCAGAGACGAAAACTTTAAATTCCGCAACTGAACATACAAAAATTCTCGCACAAATAACGGCAGGGTTGCACTGGAATCGGTACCACAGTGCCTAATGAATGGGAAACGTAAAAGGTAAGCGGTCAATGGCCCTTTCAATGATCTAGGATGAGGAGGAACGGGACACGATACCGTTTGCGAGTGTGAGGCACGGCCGAAACCCGGATGAGCACTCCACTGCAATGAGCGCGTTTACACATGAATTCGAAATGTGAAAGAACGCCGAGCCTTTGTACGAGCGCTCAACTTGGTGGATCAATTGCTCGAGATTGTATTGTGCCGAGATAAATATTGGCGTTCCATCTGTTCATCGGTTTCAAGTTAGTCCTATTCTGTTATTCCGTTGTGACGAACGGAAGAACCCGGATCAAGGCCTACCAGGGATAATGCAGTGCGAGTCTATGGTACTATTCCATGGGATACAAGTCCCCACACTGGCTAGAGGTGCCTCCGGTAAGGATAAGAGAACAACCGCCCAGACAGCAAGGAGAACCCGGAGAGGTGTAGGAGTTGGGAGGCGCATTGTGTCCTAGTATCACCTTGAGTGCTTGAGATAAAAAACAGATAAAGAACCCGCGACCAGAAATAATTCTCGTTTAAACATGAACTCCGGCCTCCTCGTTTCTAGTGAACGAATAGAATACTAGAGTAGAAGCGTCTCTTCATTTCATCCAAAGCACAGTATCCGATTAACAGTAGATTTAGGTAATAACGGACTTTAAATTAAAAAGTAATGTCGACAGCACCGCTTCGGTCAATCGCAGATGCACCTGAGAAGGCGTTAAGTTCCATTTGCATCCGAGGCAACACCCTTCTTTTCCGGGCCAAAAGACTTGTACCTATCGAAACTAGAGGAAAACTACCTACAACATTGAATTCTGATTTATTTTTTTCCAGTCTGCCGAAGTCTCTCCCACTCAAGCGGGGGTCAAAGCAATGTTATCGGGGAGTAGCAATGTTTCATTCAAAACATCATAATCCCTCAAGCTTGCCTTGTTGTTGTTGTCTGCCACTTTGTGAATTGAAGCTCCGGATAGGCCGCTTGCAGGGCTTTGCGCATGCCCTGATGATAAAACACAATCGCAGCACCTCCCTGTAATTTTTTTACAAGTGTCAGGGTATGTCTTTCTTCTTTTTGTACCTTTCGTTCTTGCAGATGTTGAAGTGGCACACCATACCAGTTCTCCACTTGCAAAGGCTCAAATACTTTCTCCTGCGCAAAGCTGTCGAAGAAGTCGCGCACCTTGGCGATATCTCGCCATCGCGCCCCTCTTGGTTCCTCTGAGACAGGATTAGCTCATTTGGTTGCACGGGTAAACGACAAGCCAGCTGCCTTACCTGTCCAATCAAAGGTCAGTTCGGGAAAGGCGCTTTGCAGGACCGGCTTAATGCTCTTAAATCGCCATAAAGGACCTATCCCCTAAAATAGTTTTGATTTTTTTTGGTTTTTAGTCGTTGTCATGACTCTGAAACAGTGATTTTCAAAGACTTACCATCTTTGAAATAATGTGATTGGGTGTAAGATTTGCCCAATTGTTTGGTTGTAACGCATCGAAGCCGGCTGCCTTGGCATATTCACAAAAGTATCGTCTACGGTTGTCTGGTGCATTCCAGTACCCTCTCGGTTTGTTCTTTGTTGGGTTCCTCTTCAAGGCCAGAGCTTTTCCAAGAATAGAAAGTAAGTTGAGTGTGCAAGAGAGAAAAAGGTGAAGGTATAAAGTACCTCTAGAGGATATCTTTTGTTCTTTCCAGTTCTGTACAACATCATCCCATACGATATCAGTGCGCAAGCGATAAATGGTAGGGAATTTAGGTTTCTTGGAAGCGAGGAGATAGCCATGATGTTTGAAGCTGACGATATCTCCTGGCTGGGGATTCCATCGCTTTGCAAACTCCGTTGTTCCCGGAGCTGCGCTAAAGCGAATACCATTTGGTCTAAAAATAGAGATAAAGATTTTACTTATGTCAGATGTGTTGCACAACTTGAAGACGAAACATAAATAGAAGGTAGGTAGATACGCACAACTCGCACTCCCATTCCTGCGGACCCACCTTGCTAACTATCTTAGCTTCGCCATCCCGATATTTCTATTTTGAAGGTCAAGATGATTATTAAATAAATTCCAGTAAATTAACACGGAAATAACGGAAGATAAAACGATCACGAGTGTACGAAGTGATTAAGCAGAAGCAAGGACGATAGTTACCTTGTGTTTAAGGTAACCAGGATCGCGGCCAGGTTGGATACGTGCGACCGGGTCTCGAAGGATGATACCTTCCCCTCCTTTATCGATGATGTCCTGCAAGAATTTTTCCAAGTGCGGCATACCCTCACACACCACTTTACTCGCGAGCTCGATGTAGGGTGACGGGTTGTTGGCGACATATTGCGCTGTGAAGGAGAGAGCGAGAGTGAGAGAGAGAGTGGGTGTGTGAGGTTGTTGTGCGGTATTGAATTCCCATATGTGATTGCTGTGTAAATTTTGATGGATACTTTACCGAGTGCCTCATAGCGTTCTTGATAGGTACCGGGGTGTCTGGGCAAATCAAACACCATGTATTTGAACTTGGTCCAATCTATCTCGTTCTCGTTTATCTTCAGCGGTATTTTCATGGCCTCTTGAAAGTTGTCTCTTCCGAACCTATTTTGGAAAAAATGTAAAAACAGTGTTTAGGTATTTCTCTCACTTACCATAATTCGCCATCCAAAAACATGCGAGGCGCGATGGTATCGATGATATGGGAAGGTAAGCGTAGCTGATTGCCCGTGCGAGAATAGAAACTGCGAGTCTCAGGGTTAAAAAACCCGCGCACCCCATCATATTTCTCTAACACCCACCTAAGAACAACACAGGTTAATTTTGTTGTTTGTTGAGGGAGAGAGAGCTTGAGGGTGTGTCCACTCACCATCCTTCGGGATCCACATTCGAGAGGGTAAAGAAGCATGCTGAAGAAGGTTGTCCTAAGCCTTCTATCGTGGGTACACTTTTTTCCAGGAACTTAGGTGGCATTTCGGCTGGTATGGGATCGGCCAACTCCACCTTTGCGTCTTGGAGAAGGTCAGGTCGGGCCTGTTTTATTGTCGCTGCCAAGCTAGACGTTGTTTTAAAAGAATATTTAGTAATTTTGTTAAAGAATAGCTTATTATGTTAACGGTACCTTTCAAGTCGGCAGTCCCACCAGCAAGGTATGACTATCAGGTCAATACCTTTTTCCTTTGCGAGGGATATTTTCACTGCGTCTCTTGCTTGAATCTCATATAAAGGCTTGTAGGTGTACTCGGATGTGACGTAGTGATGTTTTTCCTATAACGTGTTTGTGAGAACTTGGGAAGGAGTGAAGCGAGGGTACTTACTTGGTATTCGAGTGCCAAATTGAGGGAAGGAATAAGAATATCAACTTCAAGGTATTCTTGAGTCTTAGGATCCACAAAAGCCGCTTCTTCTCGCACGTTTGTTTTGATTTCGACTGACTATAAGTAAAATAATTATTAGCTTTTTTGTCTTTTGAAAAGGTAAGGAAAGGAGTGCATACCGGAAACAGACTTCTCAAAGCCCTTTCGAGTCGCCTTTGTTGGGCGTAACGACCTTTCAGTGTATATGCTTTATCCCATTTGTGGTCGGGGTAAAGTTCGGTAAGGATGGCAGCCAGTTTAGTTCTCTTGATGTGTCCCAACACTCCTATCCCATGTAAGTCTGCGAGTGTGACGGTGTACCAGTCCTCAGGCTAGCGATAACAAAAATGAGCGAGAGAGTCCCAGCGAGAGAAAGCCTTCGTACTTTTTCTATGTGTAGCTTCTTTTCAGCAATCCGCACCCCGCGAATAATATTCTCTCGATCTCTCCAATATCCGTTACGGACTCGAGATGATCCTTCGATGAATCCGACACTCTCCCAAGCAAAGTTCGGGTATAACGCACGCAGGGTATTTTCCAAAGAGCCATATTGGCGTAGCAATCGCCATCCTCCTCTATGCGCAACGTCAGTGTAGGATATCGAGTACCAATCTGAAATCTAATTTTTGTTGATTTTGGATGAGTGGTACAACGAGAAGGATGGTGTACCTGTTTGACACCTAGATCTTTGCCAATCTTTTCAATTAGCATTAGCGCTTTGCTGGGATCTTTCCAATATCCCGGTGGCGCCCGAATTGGATCCAAAAATTTCGTCGGCTTCCAGTTATAATTTGGATAAACTGCCATGAGCGCAGCGGAGAGTGACTGGTACTGCTGAAGTATATCTGATCCACCTTTCTCCTGCTTAACTGCGGATGTTTGTATTCGATACCAGTCGGTAAGCTATGGATTAAGTTAACCATTTTTCAAATGTTACTTGGGCATAACTTGCCTTCTTGACTTGAAGCTTTGTGCCAATTGTGGAGAGTATCTTGAGTGCATCGTTAGCTGAGAATTGAAATATTTCGACATGAGTTCCTGAAAATACACGTCAAGTTGCAGTTGTACCATTAAGCTGTTTCTGCTGCGAAGCGTAACACCGTGAACAGATCTGAGACAGCACTACCTGTGCTAGAGGCGAGCGAGAAGCGCTTGCCAGCCTCATTTGCCTTCGCCTCTTTCGCAACGCTTTTGCTTCCAAGAAATTTTTACCCTCAACCCGACTGTAAGGCAAGGAAGACACAAAACTCATGAGCAGACATGCTTTATGCATACTTGTTTACTACCTCGAGTAATCTCATCAAAAGCTACCATTGCGAGAACTGAACTTCAGGATATGCCAGCTGCAAAGCTTTCCGTAACCCTCCGTGCGTCTTCCTAACTGTGAATCCTCCCTGTTGAGCAAATGGGTAAGTAAGAACCAATTCGCTGCTCGTGAATCCTACCTTCTTCACCAACACCTCTCTGAGGTTGATTGCATACCAATTCTCGGGTTTGAGAGGATCGAATCCTTTCTCCTTCGCATATTCGTCGAAAAAGGCTCTACAATTATTTACATCCTCCCAGAAGTGATCTTTGTTTCTCGTCTCTGTTGTTGTTTTTCATGTTTAGAAGAAAAACAAAATGAAAGTGCTAGGTATACCAACCTAATTCTTTAAAGTTTGGGTCCGCAAATGCTGCCTTTAGCGAGGATGCAAGCGAGTAATTGAATTTCCACAACGGGCCCACTCCCTAAAAGATGAAGGGATTAGGGAATGACCGAAAATAAGGTAGAAAGCAGAGTACCTTTTTTGAGATGATGTCAGGGAGAGTGACAGTCTTCCAGTTTTCCGCGACGAACGGATCGAATTCCATCTCCTCTGCAAAGTCGACAAAAAAGTTCGTGATATTATCTGGATTGTTCCAATAGCCTTTGGGATGAGCTCTCGGTTGCGCTCGACGCATAGGTAGCACTGAAGTTGTGAAAGAGAGTAAGGTAGTGTCAAGACGAGAGGGAAGGGGAGGAAGTACTATTGGGTTCCGTTTTTTGTTCTTTCCAATTATTCGTTACATCATCCCATACGATATCAGTGCGCAAGCGATAAATAGTGGGGAATTTGGGTTTCTTGGAAGCGAGGAGATAGCCATGATGTTTGAAGCTGATGATATCTCCTGGCTGGGGATTCCATCGCTTTGCAAACTCCGTCGTTCCTGCAGGGGCCACAAATCGAACGCCGTTTGGTCTATTTGAGTATGAAGGTATAATTCGTCAATTTTGATCTTCGACTTCGCATAGCAAATAAAGAAACGTACAGTTCGCATTCCCATTGTAACGGACCTACGTTAGATACAACTTTAGCCTCGGCGTCCCTAAATTTCTAAGTTTCCAAGAAGAAGGAATTTAAGGGATTTTGTGTGTTCTCTAGTATGTAAGTACCTTGTGCTTGAGGAACCCAGGAGATCGCCCAGATACGTAGGGGGAGTAAGGATCCCGTAATATTACACCTTCGCCTCCCTTGTCGATTACATTCTGATAGAAATGTTCGAGGTGCGGCGTGTCTCGGCACTGCTCGAATGTAGCGACGTCTATGTACTTGCATTGTATGTTGCCCAGTTGTTTCACTATTCATGTTTCAAAATTTGCTGTGATGCCAAGAAGAGGTTATGTCATACCAAGATGGTTATATCGTTGTTCATAGGTGCCATTGATTTTAGGTGCGTCGAATACCATGTACTTGAAGGAGTCCCAATCTATTTGTGTGCTCACCATCCTATTTGAGATTTTCATGGATTCTTGGAAATTGTCTCTGCCAAACCTATATGGGATAGTCAGTAAAGAGAAGAGGAGACATAAGAGGTTATCAAAGTAATACCATAATTCGCCATCAAGAAAGATGTCTTTGGGCATGTCGTCGATGACATGTTGAGGGAAAGTGAATTGCTTTCCTGTCCTGGCATAGAAGGCTTTCTTTTCCGGGTTCCAAAATCCTCGCACCCCATCATATTTCTCGAACATCCACCTATAATAAGAGAAAGTCAAATAACCAAAAACAGGTTAATATAAAATTACCATTTAGCAGGATTGATATTGGATACAGTAAAAAAGCAAGCGGTGATTGGTTCCCCTATGCCTTCAACGTTGGCGATATATTTCTTGAGCACTTGTTGAGGCACTTCTTGTGCTATGGGGGCAGCAGTGGTAGATATGTCTGTTAACAGATCTGGTCGGATCTTCTTAATTGTTGCTATGAGGCTGAAAAAAAACAAAAGATTTAGATTCTAAGAAATGGTAAGATAAAGATGTATACCTGTCTGTTCGTCCGTCCCACCAACACGGAATAGTTATCAATGTAATGCCTTTGCTAGCAGCTAATTCAATTTTCTCTCGGTCTCTCGATTGAATCTGTTCCAATGGTTTAAATATATAATCTGAACTAGTGTAATGGTGTTTCTCCTACAAATAATCATAAATGAGTTGTTAGCATTTTATAACAGGCTTCCGTTAAAGGGTTGCAATGGAGTACCTGATATTCGAAGGCCAGGTGTAAAGATGGAATAAATACGTCCAATTCGAGGTAATCTTTGGTTTCGGGGTTAATGATATCCGCTTCCTTCCGCGCGTTTATTTTTATTTCGGCGCCCTTTTTAAAGATAAAGGTTGTTGAGTAAGCTTGTAATGCTAAAGTCTTGCTTGTATTCACCTTAAATAGTGCTTCAACGGCTTTTTCGAGCCGCTTTTGTTGTGCATATCTTCCTCGCAACATCCCCACACTCTCCCATGCAAAGTCAGGATATTTTTCTTCCAGAAGGCCTATCAGGGTCGGCTTGGTGACCTTTCCAGGAAAGCCAACTTCTTTTAGATCCGCTAGATTCACTGTATACCAATCCTCTGGCTACATATAGGATGGCATGGTGAGCCTGAGTGTAAATGGGGTGTGGTGGGATTAAAGAGGAAAATGTGCAGTACCTGAGAAATTTTCAGTTGAGACTCTGCGCGCGTGAGTGCTGCGAGAAGGTTGCTGCGGTCTTGCCAGTATCCGCCTTTCGCTCTGTTGTTTGCAAGGAACAAGGCATGATCCCATTCGTATCCAGGATAGACTGCTCGCAGTACGCTCTCGAGGGAGTCATACTTTCGAAGGATTCGCCAACCCCCTTGTCTGGCCACCTGCGAATATGCTATCCCATACCAATTCTCAAGCTAGTTGATTCAAAAATGAGCAGTTGTGAAATTAATGAGGCTCGTACTTCTTTAACTCCCAATTCCTGGCCGATCTGTTCGAGGAGCTCACGCTGCTTGTCAACATCATCAAAGAAGTACCGCGCCGATCTGGTTTGTGTGAATTTGTTCGCCCAAGCGAAATCAGGGTAACTAGCTTTCAATGCTAGTTCGAGTGAGGTATAGCGTGCGAGTATCTTAGACCCTCCTTCCGTTTCTTCGATGGCCTTGTGTGACACTTTGTACCAGTCTTCCATCTTTCGTATGTTAGAAAAGGTGTAAACAAATAGTTTATTTACCTTCTGAATCCCGAGTGATTTTCCTATCTCATCGATGATTTCTTGTGCTTCATATCAGAAACGAAGTGAGAGTAGGAGAGAAAGAAGTAATTACGTCTTGAATCTGCCGCGGAAGCTGCCGCAACATTAACATAATGCCTTCTGTGTGAAAATTTTGAGCGCAGCACTCGAGTATCCGCTTGATTAGCTATCCAACCGCGCTTGCAAAAGCAACTTATGGCTGGAATAGACGAGAACGGGGCAGGTGGCCGCGTTGCGGCTTTGCGTCTCATGCCTCCTTGCGACGACAATTGCTTCTTGGAAAAAGAAGAGGACGCTTTATTTGTAGTTATCAGGAAAGGTGCTTCTCAGCGCATCCTCAATTGATTTAAACCAGCTCAGTAATCCACTTCCCTTTAATATTAGATGTTAGGTATCATGTTGTATCCAATCTTTCAATCGATCACGTACCCCTCGAGCCAAAACGTGGCCCTGTGTGATATGCCCTTTCCATTCACTGGGATTCGTTGGGTCGAGCCCCAACTCAGTTGCCAGGTCCTGAAAGAAGGCCCTCCGATTCTGCTTGTCCAGCCAATAGGTCTTATTTTTGAGCTTTCCTTTGAATTCTGGGAAAGCATCCTCAATAGCCATTTGCAGCGATGAAAAGATGTTGAAGAGTCCTGCCCCCTGTTGTAATGGTTGGGGAGTGAGTGGGAGAGGAAGTAGTGAGGGGGGAGAGTGAGTGTAGTACCTTGTGTGCTAAGACTTGTGTGGTAGTCACGTTTTGCCAATTGTGGGATACCAGAGGATCGAAACCTAATGCGGCTGCCATGTCGCAAAAGAATTGACGTCTATTTTCTCGCTGGCGCCAAAAGCCCGTTTGTCTATGCTTCGTTTTCGTTCTCTGTTTACCTAAAGGAGTCCCTGCGAGAGAAATGCATGGAGATTGTGAGTGTGGGTGTGGTGAGTGCGAGTGCTACATGTACCTGATGAAGGCTGTTTCTGCTCTTTCCAGTTACTCACAACGTCCTCCCATAATAAGTCATTGCGCAACCGATAGATGGAAGGTAGTTTGGGCTTCTTGGTAGTGAATAAATACCCTCGATGTTTGAAGCTGACGATATCGCCTTCTTTCGGGGCATGTTTTCTAATAAATTCGTTTGTTGACGCCGGAGCTATGAATCGGATTCCATTTGGCCTTATATTTAGGAATCATTAGCATGTTTTAGAGCAAAAAAGCTTATTTTATCCTTACAATTCGCATTCCCATTGATAAAGGCCTGAGGGTCCGATGACCTTAGCTTCTGCGTCTCGATATTTCTACGTTATTGGCATTATTAGATTAAATAAATTGTAAGGGCAGTCATTACCTTGTGTTTGAGGTAGCCTGGACACCTTCCGGACCGGACGGGAGCAGCAGGATCTCGCAGGATGATACCTTCGCCTCCCTTATCGATGACTTGTTGATAAAATTCTTCCAGATGAGCATTTCCTGTACAATGCACCTTCTCCGCTAATTCCAAATAAGGGGAAGACCACCGTTCTACTTGTTTCTCTAAAGAACAACAAAGTAAAAGAATTAAACAACGGGAAAACTAATAATATGAGTGTGGGTGTGTTACGGAGATTACTGTAGCGTTCCTCATATGTCCCGCTATGATCAGGGATATCGAATACCATGTATTTAAATTTGGTCCAATCCATCTTTGAGGCATCAGTCCTATGTACAATCTTCATCGAGTCCTGAAAATTTTCGCGTCCGAACCTGTTAGATGACGTGGGTTATTAGGAAGTTGTTATGAGGGTGAAGGTATAGATCCTACCATAGTTCTCCATCGAGGCTTATAGGTGGCATACTCTCTACGATGTTCTCGGGTAGGCTAAACTGCTTCCCATATCGTGAGAAGAATGCCTTTTTCTTAGGATTCCAGAATCCTCGCACTCCATCATATTTTTCAAACATCCACCTAATTGAGTGCATAAGTTGGTGAAAGGGAGGAGAACATTGAGAGTCATGGGTGGAGTACCAGTTAGTTGGATCAACATTGGTGAGGGTAAAAAAGCACGCGGTTGTGGGAGGCCGAAGACCTGATACGTTTTCTGCTTGCTCATCAAAAAAATTTGGAGGTATGTCTGAAGGGATAGGAGCGGCAGCGGGAGTGTGGGAATACGAGACTAAAAGATCCGGGCGTGATGCTCTGATTGTGGCTGCGAGACTAACATTTTATTATTAGACAGATAGGAGAGGGAAAGAGAGGTACCTCGCAGTGTCTCCGTCCCACCAACACGGAATTAGTATGAGCGTGATACCCTTTTGAAGGGTCAGATCTTGTTTACGAGAATCTCGAATTTTGTAGTAATCTACAGGTTGGTAGGTGTATCCTGTTGTGGTGTAGTGGTGCCTGTCCTATTTTACAATCATGAGCGACTAATTTGATGGGGAAGATTTAGCAAACCTGGTACTCGAAGGCTAGATTTAAGTTGGGGAGGAAGATATCAAGCTCTAAATACGAATTAGTATCTGGATTTATAACCCCTGCCTCCTTTCTCGCATTGATTATAACATGCTCATCCTTTTTCACAAAAATTTAGTTCCAAATTTCTCGGGGACTGGTATCTACCCGGAAAAGGGTGCTGATCGACTTTTCCAATCGTTTTTGTTGGGCATATCTACCACGCAACAGGGCAGGTGCATCCCAGGAGTGATTTGGGTACATGATTTCCAATAATCCCACCAGTTTGGTTTTCGTTACGCAGTGAATGGGGAACCCCACCTCCTTTAAATCGGTCATTTGCACGCCATACCAGTCTTCAGGCTAAAAAATCAAGTCAATTGTCGTTTCAAACTTGAGAGAAAGGTACTTTTTGTATGCCAATCAAGGATTCTGCACTCTGTAGTTCTTTGAGGAGGTTTGATTGAGTCCAATGGCCGTTGGGTTGATGCTTCCTCATTCGTGGCGGAAACACTGCTGCTGTGCCCATTTGGTCCAGCGCTTTAAGAGAGGCATAGCAACAACAAGCAGTGCGACAATATTTATCTACAAACAGAGGCCGAGTAACACTCCCCGCCCTCCTCGTTCCCAGACGAGCAGCTTGCATCCTCTACCTCACGTGCTTAGTTTCGAAGAAATCAGGAGAGGAAGGGACGGGCTACGCAGGCTGAAAGTTCTTGCGTAAAGCGGCAAGCAAGCTGCCGTGTTCTTTCTTTATGTCACGTCCGCCCTAAGATTAAAGGATTCAAGGGTGAGTATTCTTTGCTATTAAAAGGGAATAAGCAAAGTCTTACCGGCCGCATTTCCAGTTCGCTGAGGAGATCCGCTCGCCAGGCCTTCATATCTCGTGGGTCGAATCCTTGATCCTTCGCCACGTCTTCAAAGAAAGTCTTGCAGTTCTTCAGATCTTGCCAATAATGATGTCGTTGGAATTGAACTTGAATGATGAAGATGTTAATAAACTTTTACCCCCACTTGATAACAATAATATACTAACCTGGAGTGAAGTTGAATTGGACTTCAGGGAAAACATTTTCAAGCAACGCTTGCAGTGAGCCATACTTGGATATCAATCCTTTCCCCTACAGAGACAAATATTTGTTATTTTTCATTGTGTGAGGATGTATATGTACCTTGTATCGACGTAAATCCATACCAGTCTGGTTCTTCCAATTTTCGGGCACGAGAGGATCGAATCCTTTCTCTCTCGCATAGTCTTCCAGGAACTTCCTTCGATTGTTTGGATCGTTCCAGAATCCTTGAGGCCTTCTCGATTTCTTGGCTCGTCGAAGAGACGGTTCTATGAAGGTGATAAGGAGGGAGTAAGAAACTATTGGGGGGGGGGGGGAAGTGTTGAGTGAGGGTATAGTTACCCATAGGTGCGGACTTGCGTTCTTGCCAATTATGTACAACATCATCCCACGTGAGATCCGTGCGGATGCGATAGAGGGAAGGCAGTTTTGGTTTCTTGGAAGCGAGGAGATAGCCATGATGTTTGAAGCTGATGATATCTCCTGGCTGGGGATTCCATCGCTTTGCAAACTCCGTTGTTCCTGCAGGGGCAACGAATCGAATCCCATTGGGCCTATTGCAAAATAAATAAATAAGTAAATATAAGTACGTAGAAGATTAGACATACATTTCACATTCCCAGCTCCATGACCCCACAGGCCCGATCACTTTGGCTTCAGCGTCTCTGTATTTCTAAGAAAACAACAAATTTAAACGAGTTTTACAAACAGACAAATAAAGATACCTTGTGCTTTAGATATCCAGGATCTCTTCCTGCCTGGAATTTGGCATCGGGGTTACGCAAGATAACTCCTTCCCCTCCTTTATCAACAGTGTCTTGGTAAAACTTCTCTAGATGACCCGTATCTACACAACTTTCCTTTTTGACTAATTCGATGTACTTGTGATCGGAATTGCCCAACAATGTTTCTGCGATAGTAGTAGGAGCGTGAGATAGAATTCCTAGAAGGGGAGGTGTAGAGAAGTACCTAATATCGCGTAGCGTTCTTTGTAATTTCCCGTGTGATTGGGCATATCAAACACCATATATTTGAACCTGCTCCAATCCAAATCCGCCAGCGCTGTTTTGCTAGCCATTCTCAATGCGTCGCGGAAATGGTCTCTTCCGAACCTTGTGAAAGCAGAATATATTTCAGCTTATTCATTCCAGGAAAAGGCATATATGCCTAATGATAACCATACCATAATTCTCCATCAAGAAATGTATCGTTAGGCATGCTTTCGATGACTTCTTTAGTCAAATTTAATGGCTTTCCATGCCTGGAATAAAATGTCTTCTTCAAGGGATTCCAGAATCCACGCACTCCATCATATTTTTCAAACATCCACCTAATGCAACACATTAATATGCGAATAAATAAGCTGTAAAACAAAGGGTAACTTACCAGCCTTGCGGGTTCACATTGGAGAGACTAAAGAAGCATGCATTGGCGGGCACTCCAACATCCTCGATTTGAGTTTCATGCTTTTCTAAGAAACCGGGAGGCATGTCTTCAGGAATTGGGTCAACTATTGCTATGTCGGTATAGGGAAGTGCGTGGGGAGCATATTTCTTCACAGTTACAGCGAGACTATCAATTAGAGTTATGAGGTAGAATAACAAGATCATTAGAAGATGTACCTTTCAACAGTACCGTCCCACCAACAAGGTATTGTGATGAGGGTGATACCCTTCGATGCCGCGAGTTCTTTCTTTTGTTGGTCTCTCAGCTTTATCTGATCAAGCGGACGAGAGTTGTATTCTGTCGACAAATAATGATGCCGTTCCTTATCAGATGAAGGAGAGGGAGGGCGTCAGTGTTACGGCTTTGGCTAGGGGAAAATGTAGTACCTGGAATTCGAAGGCAAGATTCAGAGAGGGTATGTACAGATCGATTTCTAAATAGCGTCCAGTCTCAGGGTTGATTAGCTGCGCGCTTTTTCTGGCATTCACGCCGCGTTCTACGTCCTTGGTATTGATATCAGTATAACTACTACCTATATTCTATATATATTTATGTACTTACAGGAAAGATGGACTCGATGGCTCTTTCAAATTTACGTTGTTCGCTATATCTTCCCTTTGTAATAAACATCTTATCGAGTTCGAAACCCGGATATTTGTTCTCCAATACAGTTGCGATCTTTTGCTTTGTGATCGAATTGGGAAACCCAATTTGCACTAAATCCGATCGCTTCACCGAGTACCAATCCTCAGGCTTGAAATGATGTTGAGTTAAAAAAGAGATCAGGTCGCTAAATGCAATATTTAAGGTTTGTTAGGTCATACCTGTTTAATTCCAAGTTTGCTTTCAGCCTTTTCTATTTCCTTCAATATGTTTTGAGCGTTCGCCCATCGGCCTTGTCTTCCTTCTTCTGCGAAGCGTTCGGGTTCCCAGGGATATTCAGGATAAACCGTCTTGAGTGCCTCCTGCAGGGACGAACATTGCGCAAATAGTCCCGACGACCCTGGTAGATCGGAGACCTGTTTGCGGGATATCTTATACCAATCCGATTGCTTTGTTACAACAAGAATTAGACGAGTTGAGATTAAAAGGGATGTAATCTTACCTTAGTTACTCCTAGCTTTTTACCAGTCGCGTCGAGGAATCGCTTTTGTCTTTTGATGTCCTTCCATGAGCCGGGAGTACGCTGAGTTTTCGAGCGAAAGAGTTCATCCTGCCATGGGTACTCAGGGTAGACCTTTTTCAGAGCTTCTTTTAAGGATGGATAGTATCGCTTTCTATGTAACAGAATCCATCCCCTAGGCACGTTTTTCAATTGCGCGTTAGTCACTGCATACCAGTCGGAAAGCTAGAGACGAGTGTGAGCTGAATTGATTGCGGCGCGTTAAGATAATAATCAGACCTGCTGAATCCCAAGAAGGGAACCAAGATGATCAAAGAGTTCTCGGTGGTGAGAACCATCAACCCAATACCTCGACGGTACTTTTTTGGGATCGGCGAGGCTTACCCTCGTAGAGGTCTTTGTAATTGGTGTATATCGCGTGGCGAGAAGTTGTTGTACAGACGCCGCTGCTGAAGAATAAAAGCAAGCGCCGTAACGAGCAGCGCTCAGATGATTCTCTAACCCCAATGAATCCCTACGGCACTCTCTCAATAAGATCCGCGAAGGGAGCAAGGTCGGGCCTCGCTCCCCCACTTTCGTCTTCAGCATTTGCAGTTCTGAGTATTTTCTAGGAAGTGTTGAAGGCAGTTGTTCAAAAGAGGCCTCTTTGCTTGGAGAGCGAGGGATTCATTCTTTGCGTTTGTAACAGTATGGAAGGTACAACCGCCTTTCGATTTTGTATTTTGTCTTATTCATCATCTAGCCAGTCCGCCCTTTCGCGTTAACGTGTTTAGGAATAGTGCTGCAAAGAGCCGAGAAGGAGGGAAGGTAGTTGTTCTCAATGAGACTACTCCTTGGGCAGAGTTCCTCCAAAAAGCCGCATATAAATTGGAATTACCTCACATTGCAAAGAAAGTTTTCAATTCAGATGGGGGCGAGGTATGCGTCAAAAAATTGTTCAATTTTGCACAAATAATCAATCAAATGAACAAAATTTTAGTTATCTGAGGTGGAAGAGATGCTTCCAGGAGATATACTATTTATTTCTCTTGGCGAACCGTTTGGTCAAGATGCCCAAATAGTCCTTGCAGCGGAACTACCGGCGACAAATGGTGACTCAAACGAGTTTCTCGAACAACAGCGGCTCGCTTTTGAACGATTTCAACTAGCTGCGCAAGAAAAACAAAAACGGGAGAAAGAAAAAGAAGAGGAAAGGAAAAAAGTAGAGGGCGAAGAGCTCGCCCTTAGACTCAAGCAAGAAGAACAGAGGAGGGTAAGCTGAAAATTATGCTATGCCTAGACTAATCTAATCACCCCCGCAAAATCAGCTTAATGAAGAAGCGGAGGCGAGAATCTTTGAGTGCGAAATCTGTTTTGGAGACATGACAGCATCGACCATGTACATTGTAAGTTGACTCTGCGATGGGGAGGCAGAGAGATTTTGCGGGGGGGGGGGGAGAAACAGAGAGAGAGAGAGAGAGCTGCTATTTGTTGCTAACTTGTCACCTTTATATATCCATTCGGCAGATCGATGAATGTTTCCATAAGGTAATTTGCTCGTTGCTGATTTTTTACTCAATGACGTTTAACGACCTTGTTTAGTTTTGCACGGATTGTATGGAACAGTACATCGAAGTGCAGCTGAAGAATGGTGGAGTGTTAGAGCGGGCCGACTATGCCGTTCACAAGACTGCCCCTCACGTGCTTGAGATTGTGTACGCATCCACACCCTGTCTTACAAATCCCGTCAAAATCCTTTTCTAAAAGTAGAAACTAATTAGGAAAGAAGAAAAGAAAGGCATCAAATGTCCTGCGAAGGACTGCAAGCACATTTTGCAGCACGACGAGATTCGAAACTGCGCTTCGGAAAAGATGTTCTCAACCTTCGATACCATGCTGCTTGATAAATTCTTGGAATCAAGTAACCCAGCTTTCCCTCTCCCTCACTTTAACTTAACGTTTCTCTTCCCCTCCCCCCCACCTACTCCGGTGCAGCCAATGATATAAAGTACATCATCTCTCTCTCTCTCTCTCTCTCGCTCTCTCTCACTTTCAATGATAATTCTTTGCATTCTTGGCTAATGCTCTTTTGTTGTTTAGATGGTGTCCCCGAAAGGAATGTGGTGGTATTATTCTGCAATCTCCTCGAAACCCAAAGCTTGCTGTGTGCGTCAACCCGAAATGTACCTACACATGGTGCTTCGACTGTGGGGCTGAGGTATTTGATCATGATCGAATTTTTATATGGCAACCAACTAACCAATGCAATTGCAACCCTTCCTCCCCCCCCCCGACCACATCAGTATCACGATGACAAGCAACAAGACTGCAAAATGTATCAATTATTTATGCTGCAAAAAACCAATAGCGACCTTTTGTAAGTTACCACCTTTCTTACTATGACTGAGCATGCTATTATTTACTCTTTGTTAATAGATTCTATGATTGGGCCAAAGCAACGGATGCAAGAGGGTGCCCGAATTGTCACGCCATAATTGAGAAGGACGGAGGCTGTGATCACATGTATGTATTATCCCACTACATGTGCAAATGTAATTGTTATTTAACGATCCTTCCTTCCTTCCTTTTTTAGGGTCTGTTCGCAGTGTCGTCACGACTTCTCATGGGACAGCACTGAACTCTCCTGGTACACTGTTGGAGCCAACCGCGGGAAATACGAGTTCATGCAACGTACCATGGTGCACCAAAAGAAGAAACGACGAAAAGCCGCACGTCGAAAGGGTCTCATTTAGGAAGTAGTTTAGTTTAGTTGAATGTATTTTTTTGAGCGTTTAAATATTCCTTCTTATCATGTACACAGTGAAGCTCATGGCTATAAAAGATTTATAACAAGTCCTAGGACGCTACTACCTAGGTAGCATTTCGTCAAGGTCAGCTACCACATAGGAAGTGACGGCCCAAGTGGCGGCACACAAATCCAGTTCCTATGTATTTGAGATAAGAAGTGTGTCGTGATAAAAGGAAATAGCTAAGGTACCGTTGAATTCAGCACCGTCATCATGTCGCCTTGCGAGTGATGGAACCAAAAGTACTTGGCGTTGTCATTGGCCAAACTGTTTGATACCAGGGTTAATAAGATGGGAAAGGAGGAAGACAAATTGTACCTTGCACCAGGGACACCGGCTTGAATGAAGGGATCGATGTCAGTCCCTTCGCCACCCTTTTTTGCATGAAATATTAGGGGTGTTGTTGTGTAACTCACTTTCTTAATCTCTTAAAAAAAAGGGCACTTACGGTTGTCACGAGGGTTGCATTGATAGGTGCTAGAAGCCCACCGATAGATTTCATGATATTCAGAGAACTATTGGATCCCGTGAATTGAATACCCCAAGGGAGGAAAGTCCCCATGTCTGATTCCATCACCAGATCAAACTTGCTTATATTTGCCTAAAAAAAAAGGAGATTGATTTGTTACAACGGAGTTTCGGACTCACCACAACAAGATGGAAAGATGGGGGACATACCTGGTGATCATTGAAATATTGTTGGGCTCCGATACCCCCGAACTCCTCGCACGTCCACATGATCGCTCGCAGAGTTCTCTTCGGCCTCAGGTTAAGCAACTTCAGTAGCGAAAGGGCTTGCCAGGATATGAAGGCTCCTCCGGCATCATCCATGGCACCCTGGCCGACATCCCAGCTGTCTATGTGGCCGCTCACCACCACAACCTCATCTGGGTAGGTGCTGCCTACTATCTCTGCGATGACATTGCGAGAGGGTCTCGATGGCATCGAGCGTGCTTCCATGTACACCTTGAGGACAATCCTGTCTCCTCTCTCTTGCATTCGAGCCAACATCTCAGCATCCTTTTAAAAAGAGTTAGTTTTCTAAGTAAAAACAAAATACTTGTAGATAGAAGAGGATACCTCAATGGTGATGCAAGCTGCGGGTATCTTTTTCACATTGTCGTTGTAGGACATTGCACCCGTGTGAGGGCTGTCGATAGAAAATGGGGCTACGCTCCTATTGTTTACACCATCACATTTAGTGCCACCACAAGAACGTGTGTAGAGGATAATGGGTGGGATACCTGGTGAGAGAGGCAACAGCCCCAACGCGAGCTGCTTTGATAGCGCCGTTGGTTCGATATGCAACGCTTTGTCCATAACATGCGATTGGTTTTTTCACCCAATCGCAGAATTGATTGAATACTACAATACGCCCCATAGTTCTGTTCTCCGCAGCTTTCCGCTGAAGGTCAGGAAAGCTCGATACCACGATGGCTTCAGCTGTGATCCCCTCCGGTGGCGTACCTAAATTCAATTGAATTAGATTTACACAATATCTTGCGAGAAAACAGGTACCGATGCTGTTTCCTAACCCAAGCATAGCAAGATTTTTGCCTTGAGGTTCCAAGAGCTCAACATATTCTTTCCCTCTAACCCTGCATTAAGTTCGATTAGGTTCTGCATCCAAGCTTTTCAACTTACCAGTAAGGTACCATCGCAGTCTCTCCGTGTACATTCTCAAGTCCCTCCGCCCTCATCTGCTGCAGTACCCAATCGATCGCTTGTTCCAATCTTTGAAAGCGACGATGAATCTTTTTCAACACATTGCCGTTGAGTGAAATTACCTGTCAGAGCCTGAAAGGCGATGGCCAAATGTATCAGCCATAGTAGCCAGTCGTTTATATGTTTGCCCCTTTGCCGCTCCTCGAGTAACAAGCTCAATTATGCGCTGCGCATCCTAGGATTGAAACTTTTAACGGCAAAATCAACGATACATGAGTAAAGAACCTGGCGGTGATCTCTAATCTCTTGCCCTATGTCTTTTTTCTTTCCTTGTGTTACAAGGAAAAGTAAAGCGAACAGGACTGCAGTGACAGAGCAGAGCCTTGTCCGCTTCATCTTTCCTTCAAGGCTTTTCTTGGGAACACAAGGAAAGAAAAAAGACACAGGGCACGAGAAAAAAAGGTTGGCAAGGAGTAGGCGTAGCGCAGCAAAGGTAAAAGGCGCTCTATTCAGGTTGTTGCAACAAGATGACCGAAACGTGTACTATATGCTTCTGGCCCTGATTCCACGCTGGTCATCCGTTGTCAAGGGGACTGCCTGAGCAGCTTAGACAAGCAAGCTACAAGGGGAACACTTTATCTTTTCACGCTGGATTCTCGCACAAAAGCGTTACAGCATATTTCATGGAGTGGGTTGGGATTTCGTGCATCGCAGGAGGACCAACAATGGGAAAAAGATAAAAACGGTAATGGAGCCAAATATGAGGGAAAACAGCCCTAAAATCAGTTCTGGTAATTTCCTCGCCTATTCGGCATCCACCTCGGCACAAGAGGCCTTTGTCCATGTCCTTTGCGTCTGTGATTTCAGACAGGCACTCTCATAGCCTTGTTCAGCCTGGAAGCAGAAGGAGTCCGAATTGTTTGCGCGCTGAGTATCAATGCGCGCTGAGTTTCAAAGACAAGATAATGTTGTGATGCTAAGAATAAATGAAAATAATTGTTCATTACTTACTTCTGCAGTCGGAACACAAGAGGCACAACCACACCTCAGTTCATAAATGGACATCTGGGTGATGCCTATGCAACGCAACTCATGATGAGGTAGGCCAGCTCCTAACACAATCAACGGGATCCCTCCTGCACAATAGTACACCGGCGACCAGAGCTGCCCATATTAATGTGTAACACACTCTCTTCGACCGATCTTGTGATGCCAAAGATGATGATGTGATTTCGTCACTTGACTGTCCCTCCTCAAGTGTTGAGTTTCTTCCCTCCACTCTGAAGTATGGTTTCGCTCATCCCAGGTGAAAACTACAACTCTTAACCACCTTGTCACAGTTTTTTTTCGTTTCGGGCTGACATGGGCAACTGATGTCGGGCGGCAAAAGCTTTTAGGAGTGCAGTGGCGCGTGTTGCTATTTCTCTTCCTACCGACACGCAGTGGGAGCTATGATTTACTTTTAAAGGAAAAAGATTTTCTTTTCACGCTCAGAAACTGGAGAGATTCCAGCAAGAACTTTAACGTAGTTTTCCATGAGTAGTTTTTGTAGTTTTTTCCCTCCCTTGGGCAATGGGCATAAGCCACAGAGCCAGGTAATTGTCGCCCAGAAGCATTTTCATCTCTTTACGGGCAAACTTTGCGGCCGGCTACTTCCTACACTGGAGCAGGAACCGCTCCTCAGCTGTTGCTTCGATCCTCATTTCCCTCCTCTGGGTATTGTTTCCTGTACTTCCCTCAAACCTATCAAGATGGCAGACCACGTAGGTCGGGCAGAGGGTGTGTGATCCCAGCACCGTTCGATGAGGCGTCTTGTCCTCTTCAAGGCCACCATCATAGGGGTGGGTTCTTCTTCGTCACTCTCAAGCGGGAGAGGAGGTCTCGAACCTTGCAAGATAAGCTTCACCGCCTCTTCCGTTTCTTAATCAGTTAAAGAGATTTGTAAGTGAGCAAAACCTATCCGAGGGAGTGGGGCATATAATACCTAATCTAGAAAAAGGATTAGGACCGATAGTAAGCTCATACAATACAAGGCCGAAGCTGAACACATCTGAGCTGGCGCTGTAGTGCCCATTGTGAACTTCAGGTGCCATATCTATATTATGTTCTTAGTGTTGTTGTAAGGAGATAACATGTTTACTTACATGAAACAGTCCCAGCTCGAATAGTTTTCGTTTGAGTGGATTGGTTCTCTGTTGTCCATTCCTCCGACAGCATTCCAGTAGAAGGAAGGACGGATTCGGTTTTAATTCCTTCGCTTGGGAATAACTGAAGGCCATCGGTTCTACTATTACTCGCCCTTGATGCTCGTGATACCCCAAAATCTTAGAAAACCAATCAGAGAGAGAGAGAGAGAGAGAGAGAGAGAGAGAGAGAGAGAGAGAGAGAGAGAGAGCGAGCGAGAGAGAGTTTACCGGTGACTTTGGCACATAAAACACCTTTGTTGTTACCAATGACAATGTTACCGGGTTTGAGGTCTCGGTGTATGATACCCGCTTCATGGAGATCCCACAATGCCTTTGCCACGTCACTCGCTAATTTACTCGCAAGCGCAAGCGGGATGCGGTAGTCGTTCCTTTTAAGAAATTGGCTCAAATCCCCCAATTCCATATATTCCATCAATATTAGCTGCTGTTTCTTGGAAGCTGCAATAATTCGCACCTTTCATATTTATTTGAAGGGGGAGGGAAAGGGATCAATTATGAACAGTAGGTTGGAAGGGGATACCAGGTTCTTGGATTCTGGGCACAACATCATATTCTGCAGTTCCGTTCCGAAATACTTGGAATTATTTATCTTCTTAACCGCCACCGTGTGGCCCTTCCAAGGTACCTGATAGACTGCAACGCGAAAAATGTGAGGTACGATACTATTGATGATGATGAAGGTACCATTTCCATAGGCGCCAGATCCCAAAATAGGATAGAGGGCCATCTTCAATTTGGTGGTAATGAAGGTTGGCTTGGTGACGAAATACCATTTGAATGATTCCACATGACGCCAGGTTGAAGTTGACGCGTCCTCTGAGTCTCCATCCTCTCCCTCGACGAAAATGTTTCCCGCCAAAAAGGTAACAAGATATTTGGTACCGGGTTGGAGCTGGTAGAGTGGCTCGAAGGAGACCTCGTTGCGGCTGCGAGAGAAGGTGCATTCTCCCTTCACCGCGTCCCTCTTGCCCACCTTGAATACCAGGAGTCTTCGTTCGGGGAATTGAATCTTTTTCACTTTCCTCTTGCGAAATCGAATGGATATATCGGGCTTGTTATAGGATGCTAGTGTCGGCTGTTCGGGACCGTATTTCTTCACCATCCCATTGATATCCATAGTTTTCATACCTCCTTCCTCGATGCGAGTAGGAGAGTCTCCTATTGTTATTTTCTGCTTGTTTGGAGTAGTATCATTACCTGGGATTAAAATGGAAAGTATTAGTTTACAGTAACTTGGTACATTGTTTCCTTACTCATATCAGGTGAGATAGTGAAGGTCCAATCGAAGGAATTGAAATGCGTCCAGAGGGCTCGGTGAGTTCTCTCGTCTCGGTAAAGAACCTCGCCGGGAAGTAGTCTAGCTTGATATTCGAGCCCACTCAGTAGAGTGTGATGGGGTGTGAACGAGAGTTCCAGCGCCGATCCCTGTTGTATGAGTTCGCAATCGCCTTGAATCCACTGCCTCACCGGCGGTTCTCCACTACCAACCTTGCCCTCATCAGACAACGAGGACTCCCCTTTATCGTTTGACAGCCGCAACAAACAGAGTCGTCGCTCGGGGTCTCGTATGCTGACAATCTTCTTTCGATCGAGGGCTATAATAATTCGCAGATCGCTCAAGATTACTTCGCCTTGAGGCGAATATCCAATAACAATATCCTATGAAAGCCATAAGAAATTTGAATAAACACATGAAAATGAATTACAAGAAATTACCTGCCAAGAAATCATGCCTACTGGACCGATGACGCTGGCATAGAGGGTAGGAACGGAAGGTACAAGAGTGCGGTTATCGAGGATTTCTCGTTCAACAGATACGATGGTGAGAGAGTCGAAAACCGTATCCAAAGGCAGAGCATGGAAGAAAGGGATGATGGGCCGACGAGGATGCGATAGCAGGAGATTGGCTATCACTCGCCGTTTCAACTCTGCGATAGTCTCGAAGGGTGCCAGTTGTAAATAAACTGCAGCATCACCAATTTCAACTGTGAGGATGTCATATTCTATTGTATAGAGTGTTAGTATAGGAGCAAGAATAACAACCTGGACAACAAACCTGAGTGCATCAGGAATAACAGGTATCTCACAACCGCAAATTCTTCACTCAATATGCTCAATTCAGGAAGTAATCGTAAAATATTGTCGTGTAACTCTATTGGTTGGGTGAGTGGGGGGGGGGGGATGGAGAGAAAATGAATTAATAATTACAAGAAGGTAAAAATATAGTTACCATTCATATGTAGGAGGGCATGAACGAATGTCCTGCATATATGGTGGACGATGTCTCGTTCGAAGCTCAATAGGCGACGTTGTATAAATCCGACGTTCTTCTTCAGTTGATGAATCAGCCGCATCTCAACCTCGAGGTCGTATTTGAATCGTTCGAGGATATAATCCTCCAATCGTTGCAACGCTGCACTTTCTTCGTTGTCTGACACCTCCAATCCAACCGCCGACCTGTTTAATGGCAGCAAATTGAAGAGATACTCTAACCCCTCGTTGCCTAGGAAGTATGAAAAGTTAGCAACTCTCTCTCTCTCTCTCTCTCTCTCTCTCTCTCTCTCTCTCGCTCTCTTC
>Ga0209935_1001470_pt1 | contig 36878 bp, 34 predicted proteins | sample ThiBio_1000_plan_2_FD_183958 | JGI IMG/M metagenome (GOLD analysis project Ga0209935, IMG submission 183958) | Wastewater bioreactor microbial communities from Cape Town, South Africa - Thiocy_cont_1000_plan (SPAdes) | ecosystem: Engineered > Bioreactor > Thiocyanate-remediating >...
ATTGAAGTTGGGCGTACAACCGCCGGCATAGTCGAACTGCGATGCCTGGCCGTTGGCGCCGAAGATGGTGCCCTGCTTGGGACCGGAGTTCACCATCACATAGGGATAGGTGTTGGCATCCTGGGCCAGGTTGCCGACAATGAAGCGCGGACCGGTGTAGCCCGCCGAAACGCCGCTAAGTCCCGAGCCACTGGAATTCAGCGAATAGTTCGCGGTGCCGACCTGCGAGAAGAACTCGCGCCCGCCCGGATAGATTTTCGAGCCGAACTGGTTGTAGGACACGGGGAGCCTGGGCGCCACGCCAGCGGCACTCTGGTATTCCGCTGCCATTTCCATGTGCAGGCGGCCACCCATCAGGCTGGTACCGGCCGCCATCTGCATGACCGCGGTGCCGTCGTCGCCATAGGTCGACATGCCGCCCGAAGCGTTGAACTTGAAGCCCTCGAAATGCTTGTCGGTGACGAAGTTGACGACACCGGCGACGGCGTCCGAACCCCAGGAAGCCGAGGCACCGCCGGTCACAACGTCCACGCGCTGGATCAGAAGCTGCGGCATCTGCGAGACGTCGACCGCGCCGTTCGGGTTGGCGGGCACGATGCGCTGGCCGTCGATCAGGGTCAGGGTGCGGATAATGCCCAGGCCGCGCAGGTTCAGCGCGGACAGGCCCTGAAGACCGGTGGTGGTGGAGCCGGTGTTATAGGTTACGCCCGAGGAGCCTTCCAGCGCGGGCAGCTGGGTCACAGCTTCGAAAATATTGGGCTGGGCCTGTTTTTCCAGGTCGGCCGCGCTCATCACCGTCGTCGGCGTGGGCGCATCAAAGCCGGCATTCTGCAGTCGGGTCGATGACACAACCACCTGCTCGACGCCCTGCTGGGCGGGAGCAGCCTGCTGTGCCATCGCGGCGCCGGCGCTCAGCGCCAGCATGGCCACGCCGCCCGCAAGGCGCGCACGTGTCGTCGTCAATCCATAGATCATGTTGGTATCCCCCTCAGGAGCAAATTATTTTTTGTGGACCAAGCGAATCTTCGCTGGGTGGCGCATGTACCCTGCACGAAAGTATGCGTCCAGAGCCGCCGACCGAATTTTGCGTAATGTTATCAACGCTATCTTCGTGGACGCGTCAGCGATTGGCGTGATCGACGGGAGCTTTGAGTCATCACACGTGAAGAATGGATGAAATGGCAACTGTAAACATCGGGTGCGCGCATATATGAAGTGTGCAGGTGCGCGCCGGACCGGCGCGAAGCGCGCGAGCTCGCATAGCTGTCAGGTTTGTCACGAGAGACCGAGCGCTTCTCGAACTTCGAAGTCTCTCGTATTTGTTTTGAAGACTGTGGCAATTCAGTTACGCACTGCGAAGCCCGTGGCTGGCCGATCCACCAAGAATCTGGATGCGCGCGAATCCTTCCTCGCTTAACCGCCATGCCCGATTTATGAAAGAAAGTTTTCGCTGATATCATTTGGCATTCATCCGTGGATCGGATCACCGCACATTTGGCGCGATGCGGGATGACGCGCTGCGCCGCGCCGGCAAGCCCGCAAGGCCTCGGTCGAAAGGCACACCCGAGCGGTTAACCTAAAATTGACCATACGGTCGTCGACGACGGACACCTGCGCTAAACAGGCTGCGGGGGAAGGGGCTCATGTTGCCGGTAGCGAAGACGCATCTGGAGCAGATCTGCCTGCAGTACCTCAACCACCTGGGCCAGGCGCAACCGGTGGAAGAGGTTACGTTGAGCAGGTCACCGGTCGGTTCGGCAAACTGGACCCTCGCCGCCATCAGGCCAAAGATCGCCATTCAGGATTTCCGCAAGGCCCATGCCGCGATCAGGGAATTGCAGCAGACCTTCCGTATGGTCACATAGGCAGTCACAGGATGCTCAAGGCGATCGTTTTCAGTTTTCTGATGGGCGTGGCATTCGGCCAGCAGGTCCCGTCCCTCATGGAAAATGGCATCACCGCCGCACAGAGAAGGCTGGAAACGCTGCCGCCCCTCTCGACGTTTGACAAAATCTCCAGGGCGCTCCGGTAATAGTCAGCCCCTCCCCCCAATCTGCGGCTGGGCGCATGAAGCAGGCGTTCAGACCTTGGGCCGCGGCATTCTGGTAACGAGCAGCAATCGCCTGTATTTTGGGCCTTGGCCAAGCATCTGATTGCGCCGGACGGCCCCGTGGCGGAACTGGTAGACGCACCGGACTTAAAATTCGCCGTTTGGACGATTTATCCGCGTTTATCAACACCTTATCGGAATTCACAGCTAGCACACCGCTAGCACAAAATGGCTTGCTTAGCGCAGCGTGTGCTAAGGACGGCTGCAGGCCACTTTTGGCAGCGGCACTGAGGTTTAAAAGAGGTTCGAAAGCGAAGCGTTTGCGGGCGTGGCGGAATGGTAGACGCACCGGACTTAGATCGTTGAGTGCCCGGCGAGAAATCGCCGGAGTAGAACTGCCCAAATTCGGGGAAACCTTCACTGGCAATCCCGAGCCAAGCCCTATCTTGGGAAGGCGTAGAGACTAGACGGGCAGCACCTAACGCGGCGACGCCATGGTGAAGGGATAGTCCAGACCACGAACGCCTATGGGCGGCGGCGAAAGCCGAAGTGGTATGAAAATCCGTTGGGCCGCAAGGCCTGTGCCGGTTCAAGTCCGGCCGCCCGTACCATTTTCAAGGCACCGCACGGTGCCTGGTCTTTGCGCCATACGGCGCAATTCAGGGACGAGCCGAACGGCGAGTACCATCAGCCCGCACGGCATCTGCCCGCGGGTACCGCGTTCCATTTCGCGCCTCAAATCGCACTGCATTTCGCGCTTCATTTCGCACCTAGGTGCTACCAGCGGATTGCCTAACGACCCTGACCTTGCCCCCGATATGACCTCGTTCAGAGGGAGAATCTGTTCTGGTTTGCTCCGCTCCCCAACGTTACCTCATCCGAAGCCAGAGTTTTCCGCTTCGATGCCTAGCGGCGGGCCGGATGCGCCACTGGGGTTGTGCAGCAAAATCGGGGGTATCTGACCGATTCCGCTGTGGGGCCTGTCTTCGTTGTAGTACCTGCGCCAATCCTCCAACTTTTGCCGGGCATCTTCAAGGCTCATGAACCAATGAGCGTTCAGACATTCCGCCCGCAGTTTGCTGTTGAAGGCTTCGATGAAGGCATTGTCGGTCGGCTTTCCAGGCCGGCTGAAGTCCAGCGTAACGCCGTGGGTGTACGCCCACAGGTCCAGATCGCGCGACACAAACTCCGATCCCTGATCGACACGGATTGTGCCGGGATAGCCTGTTTGCCCGCAGACCCGTTCCAATGTCGCCACCACGTCTTCGCCCCGATAGCTGAACCGCGGATCGATCGCGGGCGAGAACTTCGAGAAGATATCGACCACCGTCAAAACCCGCATCTTTCTGCCCAGTGCCAACTGGTCGTGGACAAAGTCCACTGCCCACGTCTGGTTGGGCATCACAGCCGGGCAGCGGTCTTCCCGCAGCTTGGCCCTGACGCGCCGCTTGGGTGTTTTAGCCCGCAATTGCAGGCCTAACTCGCGATAGACACGATAAGTCCTTTTGTGGTTCACCTGAACGCCCTCCCGGCGCAGCAGTACCTGCACGCGACGGTAGCCGTAGCGCACGCGGGTCTCACAAATCTCCCTGATGCGCTTCTCCAACTCGGCCTGACCGCGCCGGCGGGGGCTTGTAGCGATAGGATGTTGGATCCATCAGAAGAACCCGACAGGCTCGGCAGATCGACACATCCCATTCACAGCAGGCCCTGTTCACCAGCTCGCGCTTGCGGGCAGGCCTTACAGTTTTCTGCGGAGCACGTCCTGCAACATGGCCTTGTCCAGAGACAGGTCCGCCACCAGCTTCTTCAGCTTGCCGTTCTCATCTTCCAGCAGCTTCAGCCGCCGCATCTCATCCGGCAGCAGCTCCATTCACTGCTTTGGCAGGTATTGGAGTAGCTCTCGAATTCGAATTTCGGGGCCACTTTAAGCGATCGAGAGAAACACTTCATGGGCCGTCAGGGAGGCGGCCGTACCGCCGGCTAACCGGCGTAGCTGGAGCATTTTCTGGTCCAGTTTCCGACCATCCATCAGGTCCGCTAGGGGATCGTAATGTTCCGGCATTAGCCCCTGCCCCAACGCAACCGCGACCCAGCTGGAGGGGGTGAACAGCTCGTCCTTGCTGATCGCCAGCCGGCCAGCCGCGCGGAATTGTTCCCACTTGTAGGCGAGGCTGTCGGGTATGGGCATATCCCGGCATTCCCGCCAAAGCGCGGTATCCTGCCGCGTGCTGCATTTGTAGTGCAGGGCAATGAAGTCACGCGTCTGTTCATACTCCATGCCCATCAGCCGGTCATATTCCGCTGCGTCGGACGGATCGAAACCGCGGTGGGGAAAGCATCCCATCAGGCGGCTGATGCCGCTCTGGATCAGGTAGATGCTGGTCGATTCCAGGGGTTCGACAAAGCCCGCGGCAAGACCCAAAGCCAAGCAATTCTTGTGAAAGAATTTCCGCCGGCGGCCGGTTGTGAATCTGAGCGTCCGTGGCTCACCAAGCGCCCGGCCTTCAAGACGGCCCATCAGCGCGGCGGCCGCCTGGTCGTCGGATATGTGACGGCTGCAATAGACATAGCCGTTGCCGGTTCGATGCTGCAGGGGAATGCGCCATTGCCAACCGGCTTCACGTGCGGTGGCGCGCGTGAACGGTTCCAGGGCACCGTTGCCCTCGCAGGGTACCGCCACGGCCCGGTCGCAGGGCAGCCAGTGGCGCCAGTCCTCATAGCCGGTCTTCAGGGCATCCTCAATCAGAAGACCGCGAAACCCCGTGCAATCGATGAAGAAATCGGCTGCCAGGCTTTGGCCATCGGCCAGCGTGATTCCCTGGATGAACCCGTCTTCGCTTCGAAGATGCACCGCGACGACCTTGCCTTCGACCCGCCTGACCCCACCCGCCTCGGCGCGCCGCCGCAGGAACGCCGCGTAAAGCGACGCGTCGAAGTGATAGGCATAGGCAAGGCGGGCTGCCGGATTTCTCGGGTCCCTGGCATTCTGGGGCGAGCGTCCCTGCCGAGCCGCGATCGTGTTCGGCGAATATTCGGTCAGTTCGGTTTCGTCGCCCTCCCCGCGGCGGCGCAGCCAGAAATGGTGAAAGGCCACCATGTCGATCGGCATGCCGATCGGGCCGAACGGATGGAAATAGCTGTGCCCGACAGCCTTCCAGTCCGGAAATTCGATGCCCAACTTGATGGTGGCGTTGGTTTCACGGAGGAATTGCTGCTCGTCTATCCCAAGCCAGCGGTTGAAGGACACAATCGGCGGGATGGTGGATTCACCCACGCCAATTGTGCCGATCTCCTCGGACTCGACTAGGGTAATCGCCGGTCCCGACGCGCCGAACACCTTTGCCAGGGTCGCGGCCGCCACCCAGCCGGCCGTTCCACCGCCCACGATCACGATGGAACGTATGCGGTTTTCCTGCATCGGGCCCGCCCGGTCGACTGCTACATGTTCACCCGCAGGCCGACTGTGAAGTAGCGGCCGATGATGTCCGCATAGGTCGGCACCGGATAGAGCATGCCGGGGCTGCCCGCCCAGCCGCCCGTCAGCGGCCCGTGGTCGTTCCATAGGTTGCTGACATTCAGGAATGCGGACATCGGCGTGTCTTCCGCGGTGAAGTCGTAGGACATGTTCACGCTGGTCAGTGCATAGTCGCGGATTCTGGGCACGTCGTAGACGCGCTGACGCGGCGTGGACTGCCAGTTGGACGGCGCGATGTAGCTTTCGACTACGTTGATCGTAAACGCATCTATATTGTAGCCCAGCGTCAGGTTCACCCTGTCCCGCGGCGATCCGGTGGTACCCGCCGCATTGGAGATCAGGCTGCCCGGCAGGCTCTGGCTGTTGCGGACCGGCTGATGCGTCCAGAACAGGCGCATGTTGACCAGGCCGTTCATGCCCGTCCAGGTGCTAAGATCGCTGGAGTAGTCGACTTCGGTATTGAAGCCTTCCACTTCGGCCAGAGCCACGTTCTGGTTTAGGTTGTAGATCACGGTCGGGAAATTGCCCGGGCTCGGATCATTGTAGGCGCCGGGACGCACCACCAGACCGCAATACTGCGGATCGCCGGTCTTCTGGCAAAGATCAAAGATGGTCGTGTTCAGGCCGCCGACCGCGCCGATCGCGTTGTTGATCTTGATGTGATAATAGTCGATCGACGCCGTCAGGTTGGGAATGAAGGTCGGCGTCAGAACCACGCCGGCAGTATAGTTGTAGGACACTTCCGGTTTCAGGTTCGGGTTGCCGCCCACCACCGTGTTGGCCGATCCGATCTGCTTGGTCAACGGATCGCTGATGCCGGAGCTCGAGATTTCCTGCTGCTGGTAAAGGTCCCACAGGGTCGGCGCGCGCATGTCGCGCGATTCCGACAGGCGGAAACGAACATCGTCGTTCACGCTCCATTCCATGCCGACCTTCCAGGTGTTGGCCGAGAAGCTGGAATGCGTGCCGTTGCCCGATGTGGAATAGCTGGTGTAGCGATAGGCCGCATTCAGCGAGACAAGTTCCGCGAAGGGCATATCCTTCAGCAGAGGCGCATCGAGCTCGACATCGCCTTCGGAGATGCCTTCATGGCCCTCAGCCGGGGACTGCACTTCCTTGAACCAGGCAAGATTGGAGCTGGGATAGGAGCCTGGCGTAGAAGTGCCGTTCGCCCCCAGCCGCAGATACTGGGGATTGAAGGTATCGTCCGGCGTGCTGCTGGTGACCTTCAGGCCCTGGGTGCGGTATTCCAGCCCGACGGCGGTCTTGATCGGGCCGGCCCATCCCTCGAAAAGCGTGCCGGTCAGGTTGGCCGAAAAATCGTCCATCGAGTTCGCGGCCACCCACCAAGTGTTGCCGAACACATAGTCCTGGGCGGCCTGGGACGAATTGTTCTGCCCGAAAAGGTTGATCGGCACGCAACCCGGAAAGGCGCCCGGCGCGGTCAGGCTGACGTTACAAACGGTCTTGCCGGTCGTGGGATCGACCACCGCATCCAGCGCGGCATAGAAGCGCTGAGAGTTCAGGTTGTTGATGGTGGTCAGGTTCACATGGTTCTGCCCGTGGGTAAAATGGGCGTCCCAGGTGAAGTCGCCAAAGGTCGCGCCCTTCAGGCCCGCCGAGACGGCCGCGCTGGTGGTCAGCTGCCGGATCGACAGCTTGCGCATGATGTCATTGTCGAAACGGCCGACATCGACCGAATTTGTTCCGGCCGGAAACAGCGCCGCCTGCTCGGCAGCGGTCAGGAACGCGTTGCCGCTGTAGATCCACATCGGATACTGGCCGTCGGTATTGGTATACCCCTGGCTGGCGCCCTGGGTGTAGTCGGAGCCGTAGCGGGCGTCGATATAGGCGCTCAGATCATCGGTGATGTCGTAGTCGAACCGGCCATAGCTGTGGAAGGTATGATTGGTGGGGATCAGCGTCTCGTGCGAAAGCACGCCACCGTCGCCGCCGACATTGATGTTCGCCGTCTTCGTGGGGGTACCGGGATTGAACGGCACGATATTCTTTCCGTCGGCGGAGAACTGCATGCCCTTCATCGGGCCGCTGGTGATCAAGCCGTAGGGCGAAGTGTTGGCCTGCTTCAGGTCGCAGGACATCACATAGGGATTGGAGGTGCCGTTGCCGGTCAGCGCGCAACTGGAAAGACCATAGGGCCTGCTCGCCGAATCCGGCACCGCGTCGCTGTCATAGTACTCAGCACTCGCCTCGAAATGACCGCGGCCGAACAGATCGAACCCGAGCGCCCCGCCGAGCCTGAAGCTCTTGGCGTCGCCATAGGTCGACACGCCACCCTGCGCCACGCCTTTGAAGCCTTCGAAATGGTGATCGAGGATATAGTTCACCACGCCGGCGACGGCGTCCGAACCATAGACCGCCGAGGCGCCGCCCGTGACCACATCCACGCGCTGTACCAGCATCTGGGGCAGCATGTCGGCGTTGACGGTGGTGTCGTAGAAGGTGCCGGGCACGCGATTGCCGTCCATCAGGACCAGTGTGCGGATAGTGCCCAGGCCATAAAGGTTGAAGCCCGGGGTGGGGGTACCGAAGCCGCGCCCGTTCGATTCCACCTGGGTCCTGGCGGTCACGGTGGAAGCAAACTGCGGCAGCTGCAGAAGCGCCTGGGGAATGCTGACCGGGGACTGTGTCTGGAGCTGCGCGGTGTCTACCGTCGTCACGGGCGTGGGCTGGGCGGCGCCGTTGGTGATGCGCGTACCGGTCACCGTCACGGTTTCGGTCGACGCGGCCTGTTGCGCAAGAGCCACGCCCGAAACGACGCTTGAAGTCGTAAGCAGGGCCGCGACAGACGTGCACAGGCGCAGCGTGTTTGAAATAGTCATGCAATTTCCCCCGGTATCATTTGTTGGCCAGCCGGTGCGCCGGCCCTTGCTGCGTGTGACGGGCGGCCAGAGAAAATCCGTCATGAAAATTTTGCGCGGGACGATAATTCGGGAAAAGAAAGGCGCCCGGATGACCCGGACGCCTGAAGGTACCGGCGCCTCAGGGGTTGAAAGCGCAGGCGTTAGCAAGCCGGCATCGCAGATGCCGGAAAATCAGTGTGTCGCCGCAGTGCAGCATGCGCGGCTTTCCGCTCCGGCAAGCGGACGGACATTTCCCGTTCGTGCTTCAGACGGATGTGCCGGCAAAATCCGCCACGGATATTTTTTCGGTTGGGGGTTCGATTTCGCTTCGATGCGGCCCGCCCTGCGGACACTATGCGCTGACGGCGCATCAAGGCGCGGCGGCAGACCATGGGGAGGTCAACATGCGGCAGATCCGAATTCCGACACTGGGCGTTGCGGCCCTTGCCCTGATTGCGACGACAGCGTCAGCCAGAGATCTCTATTTCGGCGCCGACCTGTCTTTCGCCAACCAGATGGCCGATTGCGGCGCCGTCTATCACGATACCGACGGCACGGCCCGCGACGTCTACACCATCTTCAGGAACCATGGCGCCAACCTGGTGCGCGTGCGGCTTTGGACCGACGGCAACAAGACCGGCTATAGCAACCTGGCCGATGTGGAAAAGACCCTCGCGGCAGCGCGGGCACGGGGCATGCACACGCTACTGGACTTCCATTATGCCGACAGTTGGGCCGATGGCGGAAAGCAGCCGATCCCCAGCGCCTGGGCGGGCATCACCGACGACACAAAGCTGGCCGCAACGCTCTATCAATACACCTACTATGTCCTGACCACGCTTGCGGCCCAGGGACTGATGCCGCAGATGGTACAGGTCGGCAACGAAATCAATCCCGAGATGCTGCAGCGGTCGACGGCGGGCTTCGTGAAGAACGGTGTGGCGGAAAAGCCGAAGATCAACTGGACCCGTGATGCGATGCTGATCAATGCCGGCATTCGGGCCGTGCATGACGCCGCAAAAGCGTCCGGCACAGCACCGCACATCATGCTGCAGATTGCCCAGCCGGAGAATGTCGAAAGCTGGTTCGCCGATGCCACGAAGGCCGGCGTCACCGGCTATGACATGATTGGAATCAGCTATTACGGTTATCAATGGTCGAAGCTCGACCTTGCCCAGACCGGTGACACCATTCGCCGTCTTCGCGCGACCTATCCCGACAAGGATGTCATGCTGGTAGAGACAGCCTATCCCTGGAGCCTCGATCCTCCGGGCATGCACAGCAATCTCAGTGCAAAGGCCCTGATGCCTGGCCATCCCGCGACGCCGGACGGGCAAAGAAAATTCCTGGCCGACCTGACCCGGACGGTGCTGGATGCGGGCGGCGACGGCGTCAACTACTGGGCGCCGGACCTGGTGGCGAACCAGTGCGGTACCCGCAACAAGGGCTCGACCACGGCCCTGTTCGACTTCCAGGGCAACGTCCTGCCGGGCATCGATTTCATGCGCGCCGGCACAGGCGGATAGACGCCCAAGCCTTGCCTCCCCCTGGGTCCTGCCACAGGATCGGCGCCCTGAGCATGTCATGAGAATCCTTGTCGCAACTCTGGGGTCGATCGGCGACCTGATGCCGTTTCTGGCAGTGGCCGAAGCGCTGCGCCGTCGCGGTCATGAGGTCATCATTGCCAGCCACGCCGGTTATGCGCCGCTCGTGCAGCGGGCCGGATTCGGATTCGGCATCATCTGGAATGCGATGCCGGCCGGACTGGATGACCTGCTGGAACAGGCGCCCGAGCAGGCATGGGACCGCGTGCGTCGCGAGTTGTTCGAACCGGCCGCCGGGCCGACGGCGGCGTTCATTCGCCATGCGGGCGCAGTGAAGGATTGCGTCGTGCTCGCCTCATGGTCCGTCTTCGGCGCGGTCCAGGCGTGCCGCGACATGGGCCTGCCGCTGATGCGGGCGTGCCTGTCGCCGCATGCCGTACGGGAAGCGGCGCACCAGCCCGGCGGCGATCACTGGCTGGGATTTTTTCCCGACTGGTTCTGCGCGCCCCAGCCCGGGTGGCCCGATATCAGACTGACCGGCCTTCCCGCGCTGGATGACACGCTCATCCCCCCGCTGGATCCGGCGCTCGAAACATTCCTGGATGCCGGGCCGGCACCCATCGTGTTCACCCCCGGAAGCTATCAGCGACACTCCCGCAACTTCTTTGCCCAAAGCCTGGAAAGCTGCGCGGCATTGGGCGCGCGCGCCGTTTTTCTCACGCCGCACGCCGACCAAGTGCCCGCCAGTCTTCCGCGTGACGTGCTGTACCTGAAATATGCCCCCCTCAGCCGGCTCGCGCCGCGGGCTGCCGCGCTGGTGCATCATGGCGGGATCGGCACGCTGGCCGAAGGTCTGCGGTCCGCGGCCCCACAGATCGCCATCCCCCTGTTTTTCGACCAGTTCGACAACGCACAGCGCCTGGAAGCGCTTGGGGTGGGCCGCTCGCTGCCCGCACAAGACTGCGACGCCGCCACGTTGACGGCATCGCTGGGCCAGATTCTCGGAGACGGTGGCCTTCGCGCGCGTTGCCGCCAGGTGCAATCGCGCTTTTCAGGCGCCGATCCGGCGGCGGAAATCGCGGCCCTGGTCGAACAGGCCGCCCGGGGTGCGCTCACATCCGGTAGCGCACGCCCAGCGTGAAATAGCGCCCGATGATGTCCTCATAGGGCACCACGGGATAATTCATTCCCGGACTGCCGGTATAGGACGGCACCTGGAAGACGCCAGGCTGCGCGTCGAGCAGGTTGCTGACATTCAGGAAGATCGAACCGGATGACTGGGACCCGCCCAGCGCCACGGCAATGTTGATGTCGGTCTGGAACCACTCCGGCAGGTTGGCGACCGAGCGTGCGAATATCAGGTTGGAATTGGGACTGGGATGCAGCGGTCCGTAATAGCGTTCCAGCAGGTCGACGGACAGGCTGCCGCGCACGAAACTGGCGATCAGCGCGACCTTGTCCGCGGGCAGCGCATCGCCGGGTGCGTTCGCCGAACCGGCGACATTGGTGACCACCCAGCCCGGCAGACCGCGCGTCTTCAGAAACGAGGTATGGGTCCACAACAGGCGCAGTCCCAGCATCGCGCCCTGCCCCGCCCAGTCCGAGACATCGGCCTGATAGCTCGCCTCGAAGTCATACCCCTCGGTCCACTGATGCTGGAAATTCTGCGGCTGGGAATAGTAGAGAGTCGGGAAATTCAGCGCGGATGTATCGTTGTACGAAACCGGCCGCTGGATCAGCGCGCAATAGGGCGAGCTTCCACCCGGCGACGCCAGGCACAGCGACTGCACGATATTGCTGGCGCCGCTGACGCCGGCAATCTCATCGATGATGTCGATGTGGAAATAGTCCAGCTTGACGCGGGCGCCGGCCAGCCAGCCGGGCTCATAGATCAGGCCCGCCGTCGTATTGTGCGCGACCTCGGGCGACAGGTTGGGATTTCCTATTGCCTGGGTGTTGGCCGATCCCGAAACGCCGGTCAGCGCATCGCTGACTCCAGACGTCGTGGTATTCGGCCCCTGGAACAGGTCCCACAGGGTCGGCGCGCGAATGTCGCGCGATCGCGTGGCGCGCAGGGACAGATCGTCGGTCACCTGCCACGCCAGACCAAGCTTCCAGGTGCTGCTGGCAAACCCGGTCTTGACGAACCCGCTGCCGGCCGGGTCCATACCGCCGACATGATAGTCGGTGTAGCGCATCGCGCCGTCGGCCGAGATCAGCCGCGCCAGCGGCAGGTCCTTCACCAGCGGCACGTCCAGTTCCAGGTTGGCCTCGGCAACCGTTTCGGAGCCGGCAGCCCCGGACAGCACCTCCTTGAAGTGCGCAAGGTCCGCCGGCGGGAAGGATCCATCCGGAGAGGCAGCGGTCGGTGCAAATGTCCCTGGCGGCGCCAGCCGTAGATATTGCGGATTGAACGTGTTGCCTGGCGTGCTGGTGTCTACCTGCAGGCGGGCAAACCGGTATTCGCTGCCCGCGGCGAACTTCACCGGTCCGGCAGGCAGGTCCAATACATCGCCGGTCAGGTTGGCGCTGAAATCGTCCATGTCATTGTGCGCCGTCCATGAGGTTGTGACTCCGACATAATCCAGCGCCGCCTGCGACGCGTTCGATCCGTTCACCACCGCCGCGCTCTGGCCGAAGAGGTTCAGCGGCACGCATCCCGGAAATGCCCCGGGGGCCGTCAGATCGACATTGCAGACGATCTTGCTGGTCGCCGGATCGCGTACCGCATCCAGCGCCGCATAGAAACGCGCCGTATCCACATTGTTGCGGGTTATGAGCTGGGTGCGGGTTTCCCCGTGGGTGAAGTTGACGTCCCAGTTCAGGCTGGCGGGACCCTGGCCCTGAAGACCGGCACTGACCGCAAGGGCGCCGGTATGCTGGTCCAGCGCCAGCCGGCTCATCAGGTCATTGTCCATGCGGTTCATCTGGAAACTCGTCGGACCGCCCGCAGGAAACAGGAATGCCTGTGCCGCGGGCGTCAGGAAGGCGTTCCCGCTATAGATGGTGATGGGATACTGGGCGCTTGCGCCGTTGGTGCTGATGCCCGAGCCGTTGACATTGGTGAAGATCTGCCCGGCTTCATAACTGCGTGCCAGGCTGTAGCGCGCCTGGACATACGCGGTTATCGACGGCGTCACCACCTGGTTGTAGTGCGCAAAAACCTGCCCCGTACTGAAGGCGGGCAGCAGATATTCGTTGTGCTCGATGCCGCCGTCGCCGCCGATCGCGAAATTGGCGGTCGCGGTCGGCATGCCCTGATCGAAGGGCGCAAGGCTCCCGTCACTGAGGAACTGAAGGCCCTTGCCCGGCCCGGAAACGACAAGTCCGCCCGGCGCCGTGTTGCTCTGGCGGATGCCGCGCACCAGCGTATAGGGATTGGCCGCGGTTCCCGATCCCACGATGGACGTGCCAAGATTACCCAGCGGCCGGGCGGCCGCGTCGGGCAAGGCGGCGCGGTTGTGGTATTCGACGCTCCAGATCAGGTGTCCGCCAGGCAGGATGTCTTCGCCGCCCGCAACGCCCAGCCGCAGGGCGCGTGCGTCCGCCTGACCTGAAATGCCGCCGGACGCCACCGCCTTGAAGCCGGTGAAGGCACGATCGAGCACGAAATTCACCACCCCCGCCACCGCATCGGAGCCATAGACGGCGGAGGCGCCGCCGGCCACCACCTCCACGCGGCTGACCAGCATCTGGGGCAGCATGTCGATGTCGACGGTCGTGTCGTAGAAGGTGCCCGGCACGCGATGGCCGTCTTCCAGGATCAGGGTGCGTATCGCGCCCAGGTCACGCAGGTTCAGAAAATAGCCCGGCGCGTTGTTGCCGCGGCCGTTGGCGCCCGTCGTGGCGTTGTTGGGTGTCGAACCGCCCATGAAGATCGGCATCTTGTCCAGCGCTTCTGGGATTCCGCCGGGCGTGGTCGCCAGCAACTGTTCCGTCGGCAGGCTGGTGACCGGCGTCGACCGCTCCTGCGCGCCAAGGATGCGAGAGCCCGTCACGACCACTGTTTCGGGAGGCAATATCTCGCCCGCCGCCGCGGCGCCGGTGGCGCGCGAAATGATCACCGCGCCGCTGCGGTCGCGGCTCGCGCTCATGCCGGTGCCGGCGAGGAGTTGGCTCAGCGCGCGGTCGGCGGGAACGCCTCGAAGTCCGGGGGTGGCCAGTTCTGCCACGTCGTCCACGTTGTAGATGAGCTGAGCCCCGGTTTGGCGGATAAAGGCGTCCAATGCAGCCTTCAGGCTGCCCGCGGGAATGTTGACCAGATCGGAACGGGCGGCGGCATGGCCGGCCAACAGGCACGCAGCCGCTGCCCCGCAAAGCAGTATTCTACGGGCTTGCCCGCGTTTCATTTGCCCCCTGTCGCATTATTCTTGTTATGGGCGTGGCCCCGGCCTCCCTACCGGGACACGATGATGTCGTCACCGCGCTTGTTGACCGTCAATCCAAACCCCTGGTGCAACAGAGCGGTAAACCCATCAATATTGTCGGCCTTGAAGCTGCCGCCGATGCGAATCCTGCGCGCCTTGCCTTCCACCACGATGCGCTGCCGGTTGTAGCGATTGAACTGATCCGCCACTTCCGCCAGCGACTGCTGGTTGAACACCAGAAGGCCGTTGCGCCAGCTCAGGTCGCTGTAGATATCTTCCGGCGATTTGGCCACCACCAGCATTTCGGCCTGGTGCGCGATCATCGCATGCCCGCCGGTCAGCACCGATGCCCTGCCATGGGGTGCATCCAGGTCGTCCACGCGGACGCGACCTTCCTGCACAGTCACGCGCACATCATCGCCGTTGCGATAGACGGAAAAGCGCGTGCCCAGATCAGTGATCCGCCGGTTGCCGGCATAGACCACGAAGGGGCGCTTTTCGTCATGCACCACGTCGAAAAACGCCTCGCCCGAAACCAGGGTCACCGTCCTGGACGTGCCCGTGACCTCGGCGCGCAGCCTGGTGTCGGTGTTCAGCTGCATACGCGAGCCGTCGGCAAGCTGCACCTGCCGCGTGCCACCGCGTTGCGTCTCGTAGGTCACGGCAGCAGGCGGCCGGTCCAGAAGATAGTAGGCAGCCGTCACGCTGATCGCCAGGAACACCAGGGCGGCCGCGAGCTGGCGCCATCCGGAATAGGAGGACGCGTCATCCGATGCGGCCTTTGCCATGGGCGCGCGAAGCGCCGCCAGGCGGTCGGCGCGATTCCACGCCCCCTTGAGCCGCAGATAGGCTACCCGGTTGAGCGTGGATTCCTGAAGCCACGCCTGCATGGCCGCCTGCTCGGCGGCGTCCAGGCCCCGGTCTTCGCGCGCCAGCCAGTCGGCCGCGGTCTGTTCCGTCATCTCAGCGGACATCGCGCAGTTTCCTGAAGAAATTGTAGCGCCGCGCCTGGCTGGTCACCGTGCCGCGCCGTCCGCCCATCGCCTGTGCCAGTACCCGCATGCCCTTGGCAACCTGATTTTCCACTGTCTCCACCGCGATGCCCATGCGCGCCGCCACTTCCTTCTGCGACAGGCCATCTACCTTGCGCATCACGACGATCTGGCGACAGCGAGGCGGCAACTCATCCAGGGCCCGCTGCAACAGCCGCAGCTGCTGACGCGCAGCGATGTGACGTTCCAGGGACGGCCCATCATCGGAGACGTTCAGCCAGTCGAAATCCGCCATCGTTTCCAGAGAGACGACACTTTGACGCCGCACCCGGTCGATCATCAGGTTGCGGGCGATCTGGAACAGGAACGGCTTGATCCGCTCCGGCCGCTCGCGCAGGGCCGCTTCATAGGCCCGGGCATAGGTCTCCTGCCGCAGATCCGCGATATCCGCCGACTGACGCCAATGACGCTGGAGAAAGCGCGTCAACGCGCCTTCGAGGGGTAAGACTTCCTGCATGAACCAATTATCGACCTGGTGCCCGCCCATATCCCCTGCGCCGATCCCTGTCGGGGCTGTTGCCACCCCTTATTTATTCAGCCCGCTCCCGGCCATTCGTATTAGGACGGCCGGGCGCCGCAAATCCCCCATAAAATTCTTTGGCGTGGCCGAAAGATTGTGCACCCCGTTAATATATTGATTTTAAACATATATTCCAGATTTAGCGGGGGTAATCTGCTGAAGGCCATGCAACAGGACCTTTTTCATGGTGGTCCGCTGCTCGGGACTCATGGAACCCAGGGCGCCCTGCGCATGGGGCGGCAAATGTTCCATGGGTTCGCCGGCCGTCTTGAAGACGAAATAGTCGAACACCGCCCGCCAGGCCATCCGCTGGTTTTCCGGCAGGTCGCGGATCGCCAGAACGCCATGCAGCAGGCAGTTGTAAAGTGAACCGAGCTGGCTTGGCGTCTCGTTCCACCAGTAGCTCACCAGGGCATTGAACCGTTCCAGCGATTGCACATGGTGCCACCAGAAATAGGGCACATAGATCGCGTCCCCCGGTTCCAGTTCGGCCGTCTGTGCCGTTTCCAGCGCCTGGCGGAAACGGGGAAACCGTTCGAAATCCGGCTGCTCCAGCGAGACCATGCTCACGGGTGTTCCCGACAGCGTGAATTCGAACGGCCCCATATAGAGATTTTCGATCTGGTCGGGCGGGAACAGCGTGAAGCGGCGGCGGCCCGCCACGACACAGGCGAGGTTGTCGTACAGATCGTAATGCGTCTGGGTGCGCAGCCGGTTGCCGATCCAGATGCGCGCAACTGCTGACGGACCCGCCAGGGCAAAGGAATTTTCGGCGGGAAAATCCGGCACGCAGTCCGCGACCAGCGCGGATTCAATATAGGTCGCAGGCGGGTCCGCCACGTCCAGCAGCGCAAGCAGCTCCGCCAGCGCCGGACCAAGCCCTGCCTTGCGGCGCTCGAAATTGAAGCCGCGCATGTCTTCCCGGTAGAAGAACTGGCCTTCGACCCCGGGCGGCGCTGTCAGCAGCCCCACGGGCCTGCCGCTGTCGAACCGTCTGACGTAATCACAAAATGCCTTGGGTGATTTGGTAGCCACAGCCGGCCAATGCCGTACGACGCCACGCAAAATGGCCGGTTGGCCTAAGGGATAAACCTCGGCGCGGAATTTTACAGGATTAATGTCATGCCATTCGGCCACCTTCTTCAGCATATAAATGCCCACCGCAGTACTTTGGCCACTTAGTAGAGACGTACATTATCCCGCGTGCCCCTATCGTTTTTGCATGCAAAACCAGCGATTCACATCCTTCTTCCGTGAACCGCGGATCGATCGCGGGGGAGGACTTCGAGAAGATATCGACCACCGTCAAAACCCGCATCTTCCGACCCAGTGCCAACTGGTCATGGACAAAGTCCATGGCCCAGGTCTGGTTGGGCTTCATGGCCGGGCACCGGTCTTCCCGCAACTTGGCCCGGACACACCGTTTGGGCGTCTTGGCCCGCAATTGCAGGCCTAAACCGATATAGAGCCGCCGGGTTGGCATTCGCTCTTACCAAAATCCAAGTATAACCAATGACATAATGGTAGACGCACCGGACTTAAAATCCGTTGTTCCGAAAGGGACGTGTCCGTTCGACCCGGACCGGGGCCACCATTCGTCGCGCTTGTCGGGCCTTAATTCAACGCCCATCCATGCGCTGCCCGTCCGGGCGCCGCAATTGTCCGGGGCTCAGCGCTCCATCAGCGCGGTCTGCAACATCGCGCGGCAATAGCCGACATGATAGGCCCAGGCCGCTGCGCTGTTCGTCTTGAAGTCGCGGTCGACATCGAGCCCGCGCGCATGTTCGGGAAAGATCATGTAGCGGTACTTCTCGGCGACCAGCGCCTTCATCACCGCCAGCATGTTGTTGTCGCCATTGTCGGGATAGACCTCGGTGTAATCGACATGGGGTTTCTTCAGTCGCACATTGCGCCAGTGCACATGGCCGATGCGGTCGCGGCTGCCAAAATAATGCGCGACTTCGACCGGGTTCTCGCCCAGCTCGCGGGTGACGCCGCAGTCGAAGATGATGCAGTTGGACGGCGAGTCGTGCAGCGCCACCATGCGCTTCCAGCCCGCCAGGGTGGACATGATCTGGTGCGAGCCGGCGCTGAGCGGCGCGGGCGGATCGTTGGGATGCAGCGCCAGGCGCACATTGGCGCGTTCGGCCACCGGCACCACGGCGTCCAGGAAGTATTTCAGATTTGCCCAGGTGGTTTGCTCGGGCTGGACGATCTCGTCCGCCAGCGGCTTCTGGTTGATCGCGCGCTGGTAATCGAAGCTTTCGACCATCGCGTTGCCGCGCGTGGGATCGGGATGGTCGTAATAGCCTTCGATCAGACGGTGGACGTAGAAATTGTATTCGACGATGGGGATGGAGGCGGCGCCCGCCGCGCGGATCGATGCCTTCACATCCTCGATCGCCTTTTCGCGGCCGGAGCGGGCATAGATGATGTCGCGCATATAGCGACCGGCGGGGCCCGACCAGGGCAGGCCGATATCGCCCACCGTCAGACCGTTGTCCTTGAGCGTCTTGACCTTGGCTTTCAGGACCTCGGTATTCCAGGGAAAACCGGAACCATTGAGGATGATGTGGGTGAGGCCGATCTGGGTATAGCGGCGTATGCCGGCGGGATTGATTTCGGAATCGGCGATGGGACCCAGGCAGATGTGCGGCGTGTCGGGCCCTTCCTTGGGCATGCCCTGCCCCGCCAGCGGCCAGGCGGCAAAGGCCGGCGTTGCCAGCATCCCACCCGCGACGCCCAACATCCCACGGCGTGACATCTCGCCCATCACAAGCCTCCCCAAGCTTTTTGGCGAGCTTAGGAGAGAAGCGTGTCCGGCAAAACCCCCTCTGTAGCGGCGGGACTCGTCAGATAACCGATGCCGCATTGCGAAAGATACTCCGCAACACCGTCGTAAAATTCAGGCAGACGCGTGGGATCATCGGCAACGCCCGGGGGAACATAAATGATCATCCCCTGGCGGGCGCGTGTCATGAGAACGCGATAGGCATTGGCCAAATACGTCTGCTGAATGGCATCCCTGACATTGTTCCAGCGAGACCCCTGAAAGCTGTGGCAGTTCCATCGGCCGGCCGTGCGACGAAAGTCCGCATCCCAGCAGACGCAAACCCAGTCCAGTTCCAAGCCTTGAATGTCGAACTCGGTTGCCGGGTCTTCCAGATAAAAGGACGAACGCACGTCGATCCGTGAGTCCAAAAACCAATGCGGCGCGTCGATTTTCTGGCGGACATTCAGCCCATCGGGCTTCAGTCGCTGGGCACCCGAAGAGGCGACCAATCCAAACCGTTCCGAACCACGCGCCTTGCATCGCAGCCAGGATCGCGCGGCCTGTAAATCACGCGTCAGAACAAGGGGATAATTCGCAGCCAGGGTGTCGAACAAGGCCTTTGCCGATTGCATGCGACCGGCCACCACTTCGTTGACAAAATCAGAAAGGGTCTCAGCGCGAAAAGACCGGATGGAAACCGACAAATGCAGATCTGCTTGGACGTGGAATTCCAGTCTGGACAATTCCTTGGCCAGATCGCGACCCCAATTGTAGACGGGCTGGTTCAGCTGATCCGAGACGTGAATGCGCCAATCGTGAAACCGGGCCTTGATGGCATCAAACCATTCCGTCAGTCCTGCCTCACCGTCATTGATCTCCTGGCCGCCGCCCACCAGGCAAACGATGACGCACCAGTCCTTATGGCGATCCATGACGCTGATCAGAAATTCAGGCTCCGATTGCCCAAAATCCTGAAGCCCATGCTTTTCACGCATGAACCGGCCGATCTTCCGGCGATTCCATGCGCGCTGCGCTTCGTCAAAGACGACAACGCCTTCTATCGGCGCATCGTCACGCTGAAGATAGTAATCGCGGAAGTGATGAATGTTCTGGATGAAGGACTTCACCTTGCGACGCGCTTCACCAATCGGCCCGCCCAATCGCGCATGTTCATCGCGCGCCAATGCCTCTCGCAGAACGTCGACCAGAGGCCCGTTTCCAGAAAGAAATACTGCGTGCTCGTCCTCATGCGCCCGCGTGCGCTGGGTCACCAGATTCAGGCCAGCCAGCGTCTTTCCGGCACCGGGAACACCTGTGACGAAGCAGATCGTCTTGCGCCGATCCTGCTTGGCTTGTTCGATGATTTCGACAAGCCTGACATTGGTAATGCCCAGATTCCTTGCGCCCGCGTCCGAGCGCGTGATTTCCTCTACGCCATGGGCGCCGTAAAGCGCCTGGGCCGCCTCGATGATGGTTGGCGTCGGCTTGTAGCCGCTGGCCATCCACGACTTGGGATCAAGCGCCGGCTGACCAGGATATTGCGCCGCCATTTGCCAAAGCGTCTGGACCAATCCGCGCCCGCTGATCAGGACCGGTTGCGCGATGTCATCGGGAAAGAGTGTCAACTGACCGGGCCTGGTAACTGCATCGGTGGCGATCACCACCGGAACGATCGGCCGTGCATGGCTACCGGTATGGAAATTCTTCAGGTCCAGCGCGTAGTCCATGACCTGCTCGATGGCAGCGGAACCGAAGGCTTCCGCGCCGACCTTGAATTCCAGGACAAAAACTATTCCGGCGAGCAGGATCACGATGTCGGCGCGTTTGCCCATGCGGGGTATCGCGAATTCAAAGGCGATCCAGCCCTGTTCCAGCGTGCGCAATTCGCGCTGGAGCATCTCGATCTGGGCTTGCCACGCCAGACGCTGGGCAGGTTCCAGATCATGCGGATGATGTGCCGCCAAATGGCCCAGGACCGTCTCGGGCTGCTCGCGCACAAATATGGGAATATCGGAGCAATAATAGGCCTTGCCGAGCAGGGGGCGCGGCGCTTGCAAGCCTTCAGCCATATCCATCAGATCACCGCCTCGATCAGGCGGGGGCCGGGGCGGGTCATGGCGTCGGCGAACTGGGCGGCGAAGTCCTGGGTGGTTTCGGCACGCGATGCCTCCACGCCCAGGCCTTCGGCCTGTTTGACGAAATCGATCACCGGGTCGTGCAAGTCCAGCATGGAAAGGGTACGCGGCCCCGGTCCCATGTTCGAATGGACCGCGCCCACCCGCGACAGCTCGATGTTGAGGATGTTGTAGCTGCGGTTGGCGCAGATGATGGTCACCACATCCAGCCTCTCGCGCGCCATGGTCCACAGCGCTGGCATGGCATACATCGCCGCCCCGTCGCCGGAGGCCGCGATCACCTTGCGGCCGGGGCAGGCCATCGCCGCACCCACCGCCATCGGCATGGCATCGCCGATGGCCCCGCCGGTCAGGAACAGCGCATCGTGACGCGGGCCCGCTTTCAGCGCCGCCTGGATGCCGGGGCCCGCTGTCAGGGAATCGTCCGACAGGATGCAGTCGTCCGGCATCAGCCGCGCCATGATGGCGCCCATGGCCTGGCTGGTCAGCGCGCCGGGGACGGGCATGGCGGGACGCACCAGATCGACGATGCGGCCGACGTCGCGCGCATCCAGCGCATCGGCCAGCGCGATCAGGGCAGCCGTGGCGTCGTCCCGCGGTTCGGCCAGGGTGATCAGGTCGCAGCCGTCCGGCGTCACCCAGCTGGGCTTTCCGGGATAGGCGAAGAAGGTGACCGGCGCCGGCGCGCCCACCAGGACGATCTGCTCCAGCCCCGCCAGCCGCGCCACGATCTCTTCGCCGAAATAGGGAATGCGCTCGATCGCAGGCAGGCCCGCGCCGCGGGTGATGCGCGGACTGAAATAGTCATGGGCGATGCGGGCGCCGGTCCTGGCAGCGATACGGCCCGCCGCTTCCAGCCCCGCCCTTTCAAGGCAGCGGCCGCGGAGCAGCAGCAGCGTGCGCTTGCCGTTCTTCAGCGCGGCGGCGACGGTGTCGATGCGCCCTGCCTCCACTGGCCGCGCCTTCGGCACCGGCAGGGGCGCTGCGGGGCCATCCGCGTCCTGCCAGGCGCAATCGGCGGGCAAAACCAGGGTCGCCACCTGCCCCGGCGCCATCAGCGCGGCCGCCACCGCGCGCGCGCCGTCGGCGGCAACCTCGCCCGGACTGCGGCACTGGTGCAGCCAGTCCGACACCGGACGGCAGATGCCCAGAATGTCGCTGCTGAGCGGCGCCTGGGCATATTGCGCATGGGTGGTGGCGTGATCGCCCACGATGTTGATCAGCGGGGTGCCTGCCTTGCGGGCATTGTGCAGGTGGGACATGGCATTGGCGAAGCCCGGGCCCAGATGCAGCAGCGTTGCCGCCGGCGTGCCGGTCATGCGGGCATAGCCGTCGGCCGCCCCGGCCGCCACGCCTTCGAACAGGCAGAGCACGCCCCTCAGGCGCGGCTCGCGGTCCAGCGCGGCGACGAAATGCATTTCCGATGTGCCCGGATTGGCGAAACACAACCGGACGCCGCAATCGGCAAGGGTATGGACCAGGCTTTCGGCGCCGTTCATCGCTCGCTCTTTCCGGATCGCGGGCGATCAGCCCATCTTCGCGCGCTCGGCCCTGCCGCCCGACAGCAGCATCTCGTCCGAGGTCACGGTGACGAAATCGAAGCCTTTCGCGACCATCTCCCGCGCGTATCCGGCACCGGCGCAGTGCATGCCCGCATGCAGGCCGGCGCGCTTTGCCGCGCCCAGAATCCGCTCGATCGCTTCCACGACCACCGGATCGGTCTGGTTCTGGCGCGCCTCGCGCCCCAGCGCCAGGCCGAGGTCGGACGGACCGACATAGAGCATGTCCAGCCCCGGCACGGCGGCGATGGCCTCCAGATTCTCCAGCCCCTTGCGGGTTTCGATCTGCACGATGGTCAGGATGGTCTCGTTGGCGTGCAGCACATAATCGGGCCCGCCATAAAGCAGCCCGCGCTTGGGCCCGAAGCTGCGATAGCCTGCCGGCGGATAATGACAGGCGCCGACGAACTTCTCGCAGTCTTCCGGCGTGTCGATGTTGGGGCAGATCACGCCATAGGCGCCCGCATCCAGCGCCCGCATCACATCGCCCGGCGCGTTCCACGCCACCCGCATCAAGGGTACCGTGTCGGTGGTGGAGATGGCGGCGAACATCGCGCACATCTGCGCGAAATCGCTGTGGCCATGCTGCATGTCGACGGTCAGGCTGTCCCAGCCCTGATGGGCCAGCATCTCGGCCGCCAGGGTGCCGGGCAGCGTGATCCAGCAATTGAGGGCCGGCTTGCCCTCGGCCCATAGCTGACGGATGCGGTTGGGACGCATGGGAACAACTTAGACAAAGAGTTGCCGTGCGCAAAGCCGGTGATTGGCATCGCCCATGGGGGGAGAATCCCAAGGCTTGACACGGGCGGGATGCCGCGAATTCCCCACAAGGGTGATAGAGGCTTTCCAGGTGCCGGCACAGAACCGGATCCCGGCTCCCACGTTGAATGCAGAGGTCACGCCCGAGGTGCCGGCGCTGGTGCGGCGGCTGGACAGTTGGCCGTGGCTGCGGCAGTTTCCGGCCCGATTTGTCGGGCTGGGGCCCAGACCTGAACATGTAGATGCCCCGGAGCACGTGAAAAAATGAAACTGGAAATCCATCCCATTCATGGCTGGGGATGGTTCGATGCGGCCGGCACCCCGCTTGAGGTGCCCCCAACCTTCTGCCTTGAGGTCACCGTTACCCAAGCGGGCAATCCCTTCACCAGTGCGCTGGGGCAGGTGACCGCACCCGGCCATCCGCTGGCGGGACTTTGGGTGGTCCTGTCGCGGCGGCAGATGCCGTTCGAGATGGGCTTTGACGGCCACTGCAACCTGTTCGCCTTCGACCACAAACCGGCTGTGCCGAAGATCAGCGAGGCACTGGCCGACAAGCCCGTGCTGACCGGGTCGGTGTCGATCGATTCGATTGCGGACTAATGAAGAGCTGGATCCCCTTCCCTCGCGGCTGAGCGCCACTCGCCGGGGATGACAGCACGCTTTGGCGTGCTGTCACATTTGCATCGTCCAGCCTTCCACTCCCATGGCGGCTTGCCGCACCGCTTCGGTCAGCGTCGGGTGCGAGTGGCAGGTGCGGGCGATGTCTTCCGAGGAGGCGCCGAACTCCATCGCCAGCACGACTTCGGCGATCAGGTTGCCGGCCTCCGGCCCGATGATGGCGCAGCCCAGCACCCGGTCGGTCTTGGCGTCGGCGAGAATTTTCACGAAGCCGTCGGTGGCCGCGATGGTCTTGGCGCGGGCGTTGGCGGTGAAGGGGAATTTGCCCACCTTGTACGCGACGCCGGCAGCCTTGAGTTCTTCCTCGCTCTTTCCGACGGTGGCAACCTCCGGGAAGGTGTAGATCACCGAGGGAATGGCGTCGTAATTCACATGGCCCGCCTTGCCGGCGATCAGTTCGGCGCAGGCCACCGCTTCATCCTCGGCCTTGTGGGCGAGCATCACGCCCTCGCGGCAGTCGCCGACGGCCCAGATGCCCGGCACGTTGGTCCTGTAGTGATTGTCGGTGATGACGCGGCCGCGTTTGTCCATCGCCACGCCGACTTCCGCCAGGCCCAGGTTCGCGGTGTAGGGTACCCGGCCGATGGCAACAAGCATCACATCGGTCTCGATCACGCTCTTGTCGCCGCCGGCGGCCGGTTCGACCGTCACCTTCAGGCCGGACTTGGTCTTCTCCACGCCCGTCACCTTGGTGGAAAGCTGGAAGGAGAGGCCCTGCTTGGTCAAGACGCGCTGGAACGCCTTGGAGACTTCCAGATCGACGCCCGGCGTCACGCGGTCGAGGAATTCCACCACCGTGACTTCCGAGCCCAGGCGGCGCCAGACCGAGCCCAGCTCCAGGCCGATCACGCCCGCACCCACCACCAGAAGGCGTTTGGGCACTGACTCGAGCGCGATCGCGCCGGTGGAAGACACGATCTGCTTTTCGTCGATGGCGACGCCGGGAAGCTGGGCGACGTCGGAGCCGGTGGCGATGATGATGTTCTTGGCAGTCAGCTCGCGGGTCTTGCCGTCCGCCAGCCTGACCGAGACCTTCCCCGGCGCGGTGATCCTTGCTTCGCCGACAATCGCCTCGGCCTTGTTCTTCTTGAGCAGGAATTCCACGCCGCGCGTCAGTTCGCCGACCACCTTGGTCTTCTGGGCCATCATCTGCGGCAGGTCCAGGCTGACCTTGGCCTTGATGCCCAGCCTGGCGAAATCGTTCTCTGCCTCGTGCAGGCGCTCGGACGCGTGCAGCAACGCCTTGGACGGGATGCAGCCCACATTCAGGCAGGTGCCGCCGAAGGCGCCGCGCTTGTCGATGCAGGCCGCCGAAAGACCCAGCTGGCCCAGGCGGATCGCCGCATTGTAGCCGCCGGGGCCGCCCCCGATCACGATCGCGTCGAATGTATCCGCCATGTCCTTGCCGCCTTTGAGAATCCCCGCGGAACATAATCATTCACAAGGACAGGAAAACAGCCCCAAATGCATGACAGATGCGGGGTTTTTTGGTGCACCCCCGGTGTTTCGGGTGAACCCCCTCTGTTCGCAGCTCGGCCGCCTCCGGCGACACATCGCTGCGACATCTCCCCCTTCCAGGGGCTGGCGCGCATGAGGGGGTTAAGATTTCAGATCCGGGTCCGGGAAGACCAGTTCGACCACCGTGCCCCTGCCCGGGTCGGACCGGACGCTGGAAATCCCGCCCAGTTGCAACCCGAAGGTCTTGATCAGGCGGCTGCCCACGCTCTTGCCGGTCTCGTCCATCGCAAAGCCGACGCCGTCATCGGCGATGGCCAGCTTCAGCTTGCCGCCCTCCACGCTCCGAAGGCTGACCCGGATCACCCCCTGCTTGTCGCCGGGATAGGCGTGCTTGAAGATATTGGTCAGCGCCTCGACCGTGAACAGGGCCAGCGCGACGGCCACATTGCCCGACACGACGCGGCTTTCCACATCGACCTCGATGCTGACATTCTCGCCCGACATGCCGCCGGCGATCTGGTGGCTCAGTTCTTCCAGAAGCTGGCTGATGTCCAGGGTGGACTGGTCCTCCAGCTCGTTGAGGATGCGGTGGACCAGCGCCAGCGCATTGATGCGGGTCTGGGCCTGCAGCAGCGCCTCCTTGGCGCCGATTTCCTTGACCTGGTTGGCCTGGATGGAAAGCAGGCTCATCACGATCTGCAGATTGTTCTTCACCCGGTGGTGGATCTCGCGGATCAGGGTGGTCTTCACCTCGACCGCCTCGCGCAGGCGCCGGTCGCGGTCCTGGATGCCGCCGGCCATTTCGCTCATCGCATCGCCCAGCTGCTTGAACTCGGCCGGTGCCTCGGCCAGGTCCGGGCGGATGACGTAATGGCCGCTGCGATAGGCTGCCGCGATACGGCTCAGATAGGCGATCCACCGGTTCACCTGGCGGTCGGTCGCCAGACGGATTGCGAACCAGGCAAAGCCGATCATCAGGATGGGCAACAGGAAATCCAGGCCCACATGCAGATAGGTGGGGCCGAACAGCCGGCCCTCGCCCATCGCGAAGGCGACGAAGATGGTGTTGCCGATCAGCGCGGCGTTGCCATAGCGCCAGGCCACGCCGCGGCTGTCGGTGGCGCTGGCGGTGTCGTTGCGGGTGCCGGAGGCCAGCGCCGCGCGCGCGATGGCGCGGCCCACATCGGGCCGGTTGGTGGCGATGACCGTTCCGCTCTTGTCATAGACCGCCACCACCGCGCCCTTGGGCAGGTTGGAGGCGCGGATCATGTAGTCGATCCAATGGGTGTCGAGCGAGATCGCCACCGTGCCGTCGAAGCTGCCGTCCGGCTTCTTCAGCGCCAGCATGGCGCCGATCACCGGCTGGCCGGTGACGTGGCTGATGGTCTCGCGCGAGACGGTCATGGCGCTGGTGGTGCGCGCCTGGCGGAAGATGTCCACATCCTTCACGTTCAGGCCCTTGGACAGGGCCATGGCCGAACAGACGACATTGCCCTGCGCATCGACGCGGGTGAGGTTGGAGAAATAGCGCACGCCGATCAGCGTGTCCGACAGCACCCCGTCGCAATTGCCGCTCATGCCGCGCACTTCCGAGAGCGAGCCCACCGCGCGCAGCACCTGTTCGGCGGCCGCCAGCAGGTTCTGGTCGCCGCCGGCCACCGTGCGGGCCGATTGCAAAAGCCGGTCGTGAACATTTGCGATGTCCATGCGCGCCCGGGCGACGCCCTGGAACAGGGACACGAGCACCACCGGCAGCAGTGCCAGCGTGACGATCAGCTGCAGCCGCTGCCGCAGCGCCCATCCCGAAATGGGATGGTTCAGCAGCTTATTTGACGCGCTTCTTAGCGAGCTCTTCGGACCGGCCAGGACTGAGCTTATCCAGCTGCTCCATGATCTCACGGGCCGCTTCTCCCCCGGCCGGGCGCGATACGTCATTCAAGGTGTCGCTGCCATCCAGAATCTCTATCAATGTCTTGCGCGCCCGGGCAACCCGGCTTTTGACCGTACCCACGGCGCATTTGCAGATGGCGGCCGCATCTTCATAGGAAAATCCGCCCGCGCCCACCAGAATCAGGGCCTCGCGCTGCTCGTCGGACAGGTGCTTGAGGGCGCGCACGGTATCGGAGAGTTCGGCTGAATAGACCTGGTCCTCGCCGCCGCCGGGAATGCGCTCGGCCGCGTCCTGGTCCCAGGGCGCCTGCCGCCAGGCACGGCGGCGGTCGGAATAGAACTGGTTGCGCAGGATGGTGAACAGCCACGCCTTCAGGTTGGTGCCGGGCTGGAAACTGGCGCGGCTCTGCCAGGCCTTGACCAGCGTCTCCTGCGCCAGGTCGTCGGCGGCCTCCTGGTTGCCGGTCAGCGAGCGGGCGAAGGCGCGCAGGAACGGCACCAGGGCAAGAAGCTCTCCCTTGAAGTCCGGGTTTTCGGGCTTGGGCGACATGGCGGACGGGGTCGGCGTGGGCATCACGACACCTTCTTCCCGTCCGGGGGGGTATCGCTGGCCTCGTCGATCTTGCGAAGAAGATCCAGGAAATCGTCCGGCACCGGCTCCTGGGCCACGTCGTCATACATCCGGCGCAGCTCACGCCCGATCGCACGCTGGCGCGCGCGGATCGCCCGGGCCTTTTCGCTGGGCTTTTCTTCACTGGACACGGTCGTATCCCATTGCTGTATCATGTCTGGCCAAGTCACTTCCCGATGCCTCGTGCCTTTTGCGGCCCGCGGCAACTTTGCGGTCGTCTTGCCCCATCACCAGCTCCCTTCGAGGTTCCAAACGAATTGCCTGCATGATGGTTCCGTGTGGTGGGAACTTTTTTGGCTGGCCTTAGTTCCTTATTCGAGCTTTTCTTTTCGGGCCGAAGGAGCCAGTCCATGAGCATTTCGCAAACTCTTGCGCCGCACCTGCCTTACCTGCGCCGCTATGCCCGGGCACTGACCGGATCGCAGGCCAGCGGGGACGCCCATGTGCGGGCCGCGCTGACCGCCCTTCTGTCGGGCGGTCACAGCCTTATGGAGGGGGTACCGCCGCGGGTGGGCCTGTACCGGCTGTTTCACGCCATCTGGCAATCGGGGGCGGAGCATTATGACGAAAACGCACAGGGCGCCGGCGCCTCGGCCGGCAAGAACCCCGAAGCGCGCCTTCGGGCCCTGTCGGCCTCCAAGCGGGCCGCCCTGCTGCTGACGGCGGTCGAAGCCTTCAGCCTGGAAGAGGCCGCCTTCATCACCGATGAAACCCCCGAAGAGGTGGAAGCCGCCATCCTGGGCGCCCAGAAGACCATCGACAGCCAGCTGGCCAGCAAGGTCCTGATCATCGAGGACGAGCCCATCATCGCCATGGACCTGGAAAACCTGGTCGGCGAGCTTGGCCACAAGGTGGTGGCCATCGCCGCCACCAAGGACGACGCCGTGGCCAAGGCAAAATCCGAGCGCCCCGGTCTGGTACTGGCCGACATCAATCTTGGCGAAGGCGGCAGCGGCATCGACGCGGTGAGCGAGATCCTGGCCTCGTTCGACATCCCGGTGATCTTCATCACCGCCTACCCGGAAAAGCTCTTGACCGGCGAACGGCCGGAGCCCACCTATCTGATCGCCAAGCCGTTCCTGCCGGAAACGGTCCAGGCAACTGTGGGCCAGGCGCTGTTCTTTCATCCCGCCGCCCGCGAAGCCGCAGCGTAGTTGAGCGATCGCAATACCGGCCCCGCCATGGGGCGCTAGACAGTTCGATACATGGAGTTTGACGTCATGGCCGCCCGCAAGCAGACCACCACCACTGAAACGCCGGCCGAGCCCGTCGCCGCCGGCAATATCGAGGCCCGCCTGACGGCGCTGAAGGCCGATCTGGCGGCCTTGCAGGCCGACATGAAGGGCCTTTATGGCGATGTCAGCGAAGTGGCCTCCGAACGCGCCGCCCAGGCAGTGAAGGCGGCCGAGGACCTGGCAGACAAGGCCATGGCCCTGGCCGAGGAAGCCGCGGGCGACGCCAAGGCCCGCGCCCTGGAATACAAGGAAGGGGCCGAGGACTGGGCCGAGGAGAATGCCGAGGAGCTTCGGGCCCATGTGCGGGCCCAGCCGCTGACCTCGCTGTTGATCGCCGGCGGGGTGGGGGCCTTCCTGGGGGCCATCTTCCTTCGCCGCTAGGGGCCGGCCGGTTTTCCTGCGCGTTCAAAATCTCCTAAGGTGACGGGGTTTATTGTCCGCTGATTTTAGGGATACCCGCAAAGCATGTTCGCGCGACTGACCGCCAAAGCCATATTCGCCGCCTGCGCCCTGGGCCTGACCTTTTTCGGCGTGGGCTTTCTGGGCCTTGCCCTTTCGAGCGTCCTGGTCCAGGCGCTGGGCGTAGCGGCAAGCTATGCGGTGGTGGGGGCAATCTTCGTGGCGCCGCCCCTGATCTGGGCGCTGGCGGCAATCATCCGCAAGCCTGCGCCCAAGCCCGCCCCTGCTCCCGGATCGGCCCAGGTGGCGCGCGCCCTGCTGGCGGCTGTTGCCAAAGAGACACCCTGGATCGCGATCGTCGGTGCCGGGCTGGCTGGAGTCGCCGAAATGCTCCTGAGCCGGCGGAAAACCCGGAAATAGGGGCAAAGTCCTTTCACCCGTTAGCTGTGGACAAAGGGAACCCGGCCGCCCGAACCCGCGTTTGTCTGGCCTAGACTTGCCATGTGGGAAAACGGGCATGCTTGGGTGGGCTCTCATCTTTCTGATCCTGGCTCTGGTCGCCGGCTATGTGGGCTTTTTCAGCCTGGCCGGATTGGCAGCGACGATCGCCAAGCTGCTGCTGGTCGTGTTCGTGATCCTGCTGATCGTCAGCGCCTTTTCGGGCGCGCTTCGGGGCCGTCCGCCGATTTGACCGCCCTTTCAATCAACCAAGGAGAGCGACATGCGTATTCCCGCCCGCTTCCTCGAACACCCGGTTGAAACCCTTCTGGCCGGGGCGCTTCTGTTTATCCTGCTGCTCGGCTCGGCCGAAAGCAGGCGCGATACAGCCACCGCCCAGGCGTCGCAGCCGCACGCCGCCCAGCAGCAGAATATGTAAAAAACCGGCGATTCAAAAATTCCCGGCCGGTCAGGAACGCTTTAACCTGCCGGCCATTATCTGATGCGAGCGGACGTCCGATCCGGAACGCCCCCAGCCCCTTCGACAGCCCGCCTCGGGTGTCCGCTCTCTAAAACCGCGCGATTGCGCGGTTTTTTGTTGATCTCCCTGTTGACGCGAGCACAGGTCCGTCGCCCCCTTCGTGCGAAGCACAGGAAGCGAAGGCGGGAGGGGGATCAATAAAGAGTCAGGGCATTTTGCCGATGGAGAGGCGTTTCGGTTTCCCGATCGGATAGAGCATGTAAGGCGCGCCCGCGCCCTGGATCTGGGTCGGGAACCCGGTAAAGCCGAAGTCCTTCGCCAGCAGCTGATGCCGGTCGCGTCGAAGTTCGGCCAGGTAGATCAAACGGCCTTTCAGCAACTGCGGTGGGGGAGCGGGCGCATCGGGATAGCGCCAGGGCTCGTTGACCTGGATCACGAGAATCTGCGGCTGGGTGAATCGCAGCCAGGCCGTCGTCTCGTAATCGGTGGTCAGGATGGCATCAGCGAAATGGGCGCGGGTCAAAGCTGCCGCGACATAAGCCACAGGCTGGAACTGGCGGCCCAGGATGCGCGCCACCGGATCGCGCTTGAGGGGAATGACGCTCCAGCCCGCCTGGGCGTAAGTCACAAGCAACAGCAACGCCGCCAGCGGCAGGGCCGGCAGCGAAATCCAGCGCCAGCGCCCGTCGGTGCGCAAGCCTGCCGCCGCAAGCACCGCCAGAATGGGATAGAGGAAACAGGGCCAGTTGCCCTGGACCCGCGCGTGCAGCGAATGCTCCAGGAAATAGGCAAAGGCCGTGGCCGCCAGCACCGCCGGCAGGAAGAGCGCCGTGCCCGGCTTTCGGCCCGCCCACAGTCCCGCCAGCATCAGGACAAAGACCAGCGGCGTCGCCAGCCCCGCCTGGGCGGCGATGAACTCGCCAAGATAGCGCAGAGTCAGGTGGCCACTGTCGACCCGGCCGAACTGGAAGGCGAAAGTCTCCCACTGATGCCGGGCCTGCCACACAAGGGCGGGCGCAAAGATCAGCAGCGCCAGCATGGCGGCGCCCCACGGCCAGGGTGTCAGCAGCCAGCGGCGCCGGCGCCCGTCGGCAAGAAGCCAGATCAGGGTGCCCAGCCCCAGGAACAGGACGGAGAATTTCGACAGCAGCCCCAGCCCTGCGGCAACGCCCACCGCAAGCCACCATAGCCCCCTCCGGCCTTCGCCGGCCCGAGCGCCAGCTGCGGCCACCTCCCCCGCCGACCGCTTCGCTGGCGGGGGAGGAGCGATGTCATGCACCTTGCACAGGCACCAGAAGAAAAGCGCGCTGGTGACGATGGAGGGCATGTCGGGAGTTGCCGCCAGCATCTCCACCGAAACCATCAAGGTGAGATTGAAGATGAGGGCGGCCAGAACTGCTTTGTTGCCGTCTTTCAGCAGCAGGCGGGCGCCGTCCCACACCAGCCAGGTTGCGGGGATCGACAGCACGATCCCGGACAACCGCACACCCAGCGGCGTGTCGCCGAACAACTGCGTGCCCGCCGCGATCAGCCAGGCGATGGCGGGCGGATGGTCGTAATAGCCCGCCGCCAGATGCTTCGACCACAGCCAGTAATAGGCTTCGTCGGCGGACAGGGGCAGAAGCGCTGCCATCACGCCGCGCGCCACAAGCAGCAGGGCGATTGCGGGCACGAAAAGAACCTTGCTGTTCATGGCAGCAACGAACACAGGCCCGCCTCCCCCTTCGGCGCGCAGCGCCACGAAGGGGGAGATGTCGCAACGATGAGTCGGCGGAGCCGCCCGAGTTGCGACAGAGGGGGTTCAGGAAAGACCAACCTCATCTCGCCCGCCACACGAACAAGGTCGACATGGCGTAATTCCACAGGGCGCTCATGATCGCGCCCGCCGCCCCCGCCACCAGCCAGCGCGAACGCGCGACATAGAGCCAGGAGGCCAGGTCGATATTGGCCAAGACGCCCACCGACGCGAACAGGCAGAACAGCACGAAGCCGCGCAGCATGCCAAAGCCCTTCAGCCTGCGGTCGCGATAGGTCAGTTCGTTGTTGAGCAGGAAGTTGCTGGTCATCGCCACGAAGGTGGCGATGACCTGGGCGACGCGAAACTGGTCGGCCATGTCGTCGGGCAGGATGAAAAGCGCCGTGCGCAGCGCCGCCAGGTGCACCACAAGGCCAATAGTGCCGACCAGCGCGAAGAAGATGAAGCGCGGATCGACCAGGTCGCCCGTCATCTTGGCCAGCAGCAGGCCCAGGAATTCCACGCCGATCTGGACGTTGAACTTGCTTTCGCCGTCGAAGCGTTCGCCGAATTCGTAGGGCAGTTCCGCGATGCGCATCGAAGGGCCGGCGGTGGCGGCGATGTCCAGCAGGATCTTGAAGCCCACCGGCGACAGGCGCGGCGCAATCAGGTCGAAGCGGTCGCGCCGCATCATGAAGAAGCCCGACATGGGATCCGAAAGCTCGGTGCCGACCAGCCGGTGGGTCAGACGGGTGGCCAGCCGCGAAATCGTTCCGCGCGATGCCGAAAAGGAGGCGGAGCTGCCGCCTTCGACATAGCGCGTGCCCGCAACCAGGTCGGCCTCGCCGCGCTTCAGCCGGTCGAGCATGGCCGGCAGCAGGCGTTCGTCATGCTGCAGGTCGGCGTCCATCACCGCCACGAAGGGCGCGGCCGAAGAAAGCATGCCTTCGATGCAGGCGCCCGCCAGTCCGCGCCGGCCCACCCGCCGGATGCAGCGGACGCGCGGATCGGCGGCGGCGATGGCCTTGACCGCCTCGGCAGTGCCGTCGGGGGAATTGTCGTCGACGAAGATGGCTTCCCAGCCGATGCCGGCCAGCGCCACATCCAGCCGCCGTACCAGTTCGGCGACATTGCCGCGTTCCTTGAATGTGGGAACCACGATGGAAAGGTCGGGAGCAGGCATTCGGGAACTCGAAACGGCGGACAGCCTTGGTGACGGCAGCCGCGGGAGCCGTCAAGAGCCGTGTCCCGGCCCTGCTTCGCCCGGCAGGGCTTTGCTAACCAGTTCTCGTGCCTTTTCGATTGGTTGTGCCGGCTTTCGGGAAACTTCCTGCCGCTGCCGTGCGTTGGTTCCGGATGAGCAGTTTTGCGTCCTCCCCTGCGGACTTTCGGATGGCCGGGCTTCCCCCCGGCCATCGGCTGGCCGCGCCCCGCGTCCTGGTTGTGGAGGACGAGATGACCGTGGCCATGCTGATCGAGGACATGGTCTGCGAACTGGCCTTCGAGGTTGCGGGCGTGGTTCCCCGGCTGGAAGATGCCATGCGGGCGCTGGACGGCGACGGGTTCGACCTGGCGATGCTGGACGTTCACCTGAACGGCAAGACCGTGTTTCCCTTTGCCGCCGAATTGGAAGAGCGCGAGATTCCGTTCCTGTTTGCCACCGCCTATGGCCGCCGGGGCATCCCCGCCCGGTTCGCCGCACATCCGGTGCTGCAGAAGCCTTTCGGGCCGGTCGAACTCAGGCGGGCGCTGCTGACCCTGGCGGGCCGCGGCGACGATTAACCCTCAGCCATAGGCGATCCAGAGGATCACCCCTGCCAGCACGCACAGGCCAAGGCTGATGTGCAGGACCCAGCGCATGACGCCCAGTTCCTTGCCCTGGCGGGCTTGCTGAGAGTTGAGAACGGGGCCGTGATCACTTTCCCTGGCCATTTTCGATATCCTTCTATTCGGCGGCGTGGCCGTGCGCGGCGCCGTCGTGCTGATCCATCCGCGCCTTCAGTTCCGCGATGAGCGAAGCGATTTCGCCGGCGCCCGATACGGCGTCCCAGGCTTCAAGGATTTCCAGGCGCTCCGCATCGTCGAAGCGCCTGTCGCGCAGGACATCCGCCGGCAAGCGATAGATGCGGGCCGGATTCTGCTTGATGTCCTCGATCAGTTTCTTCTTGGTCATGGACCGAACCTCATGCCCCTGGCCGAGGCGCGTCAGAACCGCCCTGCCAGCGCCAGCACCAGCACGATCACAAGAACCAGGCCCAGCGTGCCGGACGGGTAGTAGCCCCAGCCGCGGCTGTAGGGCCAGGCCGGCCAGGCGCCAAGCAACAGCAGCAGCAGGACGACGATCAGAATTGTTCCGAGCATCTCGAAATTTCCTTCCTCAGTAAGATGGCAACACGCCGGCCCGTTGCCGGTTCCAGCGGCAGTGCAGCGATTTTGTTCCGGGACCCGGCGGAAAATTTTCGCGGAACGGCGGTTTGCGCCCCTTCGTTGCCGAACAGGCCCATGGGAATGCGAGGCCGCGACGGAGCCAAACATGCAGCGTTCGATCTTGATGCTTTGCAGCGCGGCGCTGTTGGCGATGGGATCGGCTACAGCCGCGCCTGCTGCCAGAGAAAAACCGCGGCCCAACAGTCCGGTGCCGGTAATGGCCCTGCCCCATCCGCCGGACGATATCGCCACCGCCAATGTGCGCGACGCCGATGGGCGGATCGTGGGCGCGGTCCAGCGGGTCGTGATGAAGAAGGATGGCATGCCGATCCGGATTGCGGTCGCATTGCTCGGCGACCCCGATCATCTGGTCAGCCTGGATGCGCCGCGCCTGCGCTATGACGTCAAAAGGAACGAGATCCGGCTTCCGCGGCAGACCATCGGCGACTAGCACGGCGTGCGCGCAGCGAAGATCGCGGCGGTGAAATCCATTGGGCAACGACATCGCCCGGGCTGAACGCCCGGTACGATCGATGCGGCGCAGCAAAATGCCTGCACGCCCGGCGCGTCCGGCGTCCACATGCAATTGTTTTAGGGGCGCCTGTTGTCCTATTCTGCGGCGGGGCTATTGGGCTGAGCTGGCATGTCACTGATCCCTGCTTCCTATGTCGAGAAAAGCTGGCGCAGGGCGCTGGCTGGCCTGGAATACGGCACCCTGGAATTCGTCGCCCCGAACGGCGAGGTGACGGTGGCGAAAGGCGCAAACCCCGGACCGTCGGCGCGGTTTCAGATCCGCGACTGGGAGATGCTGCGCAAGATCCTGGCGCGCGGCGACATCGGGTTGGGCGAAGAATATATCGCGGGAAACTGGGACACCGACAGCGTGGAACGGCTGGTCAGCCTGTTCCTGCTTAACCTGGACCATTTCGAGGATTTCTCGGACGGCAACCTGATCAACCGGCTGGGCTTTGTCATCCACAATGCGCTGGTCAGGCGCAATACCATCAAGGGCTCGTCGCGCAACATCAAGGCGCATTACGATGTGGGCAACGAGTTCTATTCGCTCTGGCTGGACCGGAGCATGACCTATTCCTCGGCGCTGTTCGACGGCGCCGCCGACCTTTATCGCGCCCAGCAGAACAAGTATGAGCGCATCCTGTCCAAATTCCACAAGGCCAAGGCTGGGGTCCTGGAGATCGGCTGCGGCTGGGGCGGCTTTGCGGAACGCGCCAGCGCGGATGGACATCATGTGACGGGGCTGACCATATCGCCGGCGCAGCACAAGTTCGCCACGGACCGGCTGGGCAGCAACGCCGATATAAGGCTCGAGGACTATCGCCGCTGCCGGGGCCAGTTCGACAACATCGTGTCCATCGAGATGTTCGAGGCGGTGGGCGAGCAATACTGGCCGAAATATTTCCAGGTGGTCGCCGAACGGCTGAAGCGCGGCGGGCGCGCCATCATCCAGACCATCACCATCCGCGACGAACTGTTCGCCGGCTATCGCGGGCGCAGCGACTTCGTGCGCCACTATGTCTTTCCCGGCGGGATGCTGCCCAGCCTGGCGCGCTTCCGCGAGGAGGCCGAGCGCGCGGGCCTGAATTTCGTCGGCGCCTTCGGATTCGGCAAGGACTATGCCCGCACCCTGCGCGAATGGCTGGTGCGGATGCAGGCCCAGGAAGGCGCCATCAGGACGCTGGGCCACGACCAGCAGTTTTTGCGCAACTGGGAATTCTATCTGGGCATCTGCGCCGCCGCCTTCGCGGTCGGCCGCACGGACGTGGTTCAGGTCGAACTGGTAAATGCCTGAACCCCATCCGTCTGCCGGATGGGGATGGCCGCACCGCGGAATGCGGCGCTCGAGCCTTCGGAAAACACAGGTCCGCCTCCCCCTTCAGCGCATTACGCAGCAAGGGGGAGGTGGTTTCAGCGGGCGATGGCGACTTTCGGGAGCCGGGCGGAAGCGGAAACCGGAGGGGTTCATTTCATTATGTCCGCAAAACTGAGTCTTGCGTCGAACAGCGAACGTACCACCAGCTGGATGCGGGTGGAGACGCCGAAGCGGCGTTTGGCATCTTCGATGTGCTTGTGCACGGTGGATTCGCTGATCCCCAGAAGCTGGCCGATCTCCCAGTCGCTCTTGCCCTGGGCAACCAGCACCACACAGTCGCGCTGGCGGGGGGTCAGTTGCGGCACGGTGGCCGGGGAGGCGGATACCGGCGGATCGGGGCCGCGCAGCCGCTCGGCCGCGTCGAAGGCCAGCGCGCCGACATAGTGGCCCGCTGCCAGGCCCTCCAGCGGCAGGCAGGCGCCGTTCCTCATCGCAAAGCTGCAGCAGCCGGCAAAGACGGAATAGCCGCCCGCCTCTTCGACGCGGCCCGGCCGGTGAACCGGTATCGTTACCG
>Ga0209935_1001471_pt1 | contig 36869 bp, 54 predicted proteins | sample ThiBio_1000_plan_2_FD_183958 | JGI IMG/M metagenome (GOLD analysis project Ga0209935, IMG submission 183958) | Wastewater bioreactor microbial communities from Cape Town, South Africa - Thiocy_cont_1000_plan (SPAdes) | ecosystem: Engineered > Bioreactor > Thiocyanate-remediating >...
GTGCCATGATGACGCAAGACTCGCCCGAGATCCCGGTCGGTCTGGCGTTCGCCTTTCAGCTACGAGACGAGTGGCTGCAAGACATTGCGCGCCGAATCAAGACCGCATCCTTACCGAGTGCCGTCGATTACTGGCTACAGCAATTGGTACCAGTATGTTGGCAGTCTACAACTACGACGCCACAAGCTCTCGACCAATCCTTATCGTCGTCGTCGTCGTCATCGACCAGCGCCACAACAACCACACCAACACGAAATGATAGTCCGGCTCGAGCAACTGTATAGTAAGATCGATCTCTCGCGCCATTCTCAGCTCTCATTTGCTGTTATTAGTTGTTGGTCGTGTTTTCCAGTTGTATACAATGTCATCCATCTGTCTGATTGTCTGTCTGTCTGTCTGTCTGTCTGTCTGACGCTCTGTCAGTTTTGGACAATGTTGCTCGCTTTTTCGATTTACTGTACCGCAAGTCTAATACATACATACCTACATACCCACACCACCAATCGATCGAGCAATTTTGGTAGCTACTGATGTTTGTCCTCTAACGATGCTGACGATGCTGATGATGAGCATCTTTATGCATCCGAAATTGATTGGTGATTGTTTATTCGTATGTACAACACACGTACACGTGCACAGATAGACAAGCAAGAGTGCCATCAATCGTCCAGGTGTAGAGTCTAGGTATGGTACACCACAAACGTCACGTGTTGTGGTGATGCGACGACAATGATAATGGAGTGGTGTTGGTGATGACGAGGACGATGACAACGATCTAAGAGGCATCAATCATCAAAAACCTCGTGATAGGACTCGATCACTTTGCGCAGGAAGCTGTTGATGAATGGAGTGTCTTGCATGATGGTCAGGAGGTCCTCGTTGCGAGACTTGATCATGTTGGGTGCAAAGACGATAGCGAGGTTCGATGGTGTCATCTTGTTGGTCTCAGACTCGGCCGCCACCTCGGTCATCAACAAGATCAACCTCTTGATGACGAGGAAGTTGGTACGAGGGAGAGTTCGAAACAGCGTACGCATCGTAGGAACCCACACATCATGATCCTTGGGGCTCGCCATCGCACCTGAGTTGAGTGAGTGTGAGTGAGTGAGTGAGTACTGTGGATTGCTGGGGCGCCATGCAAGCGTAATCGGGTCTCTACGTACGATGCGTATGAACAAAGTTCTCGTACATGTCGTACGTAAAGATCGGATCGGGCAACTCGCGCAAGAACTGCTTGAGCAGTCCCGCAGCGACGTGCGGGTCGTTGCAATCGTTGAGATCCACCTCGACGCCCTTATCAAAGTCTTGCTTGAGCTCTTGAATCTCCTGTGCGGCGCCACTCAGGCGAAAGATGCCCTCGACCTTGTAGTGATTGCGAAGAAAATCGTGGAGCTTGATGACCAGCTGGCATCGTACATATCGGTGAGTATCGTCATCGATGCTGGAGGCAAGCGGTGCTGATGGTGTACCATTGGAACGCCCGATTGATTGTGCTCGTTGTTCAGTACTTCCTCGAGCGGAACGCCAAACATTGGTTTGTGCGTGTTGACTCGTTGATTGTGCCTTGATATCAATGAAAGACATATTAACGAGGTACGTACGTACGTAGGTAGGTAGCTAGCATCAGATACACGATTGTCATTGCAGCAATGCGTGACTTTGAGGCCATCTCATACCTTAGTACCTCCTCGGGGAAGGTGATTTCCGAGCGAGGAATGAACGAGTACAGCTCGGCCAGGTCGTCAATGTACGATAGCTTCTTCCAGAACTTGCTCGAGATGAATGGCCGACAAAGACCGAACATCATCTTGACCCAGAAACTGGGATGTACGATGAATAGGCGCTTGAGATTCTTCTTGTATCTACAATGCATGACCGTCCATGAATATTGGTTCGAATCGAATCGAATTGAGTTGCATTGAATCGAATCGAATCAAAGATGCTACCTCTGACTCTCTCTATCTCTCTATCTCTCTCGATAATTTGCAGACTCAACGAGGAGATAGCCAGCGAGAGAGAGAGAGAGAGAGAGAGAGAGAGAGAGTATTGATGACACGTACTTGCGATTAAAGACAGCGTAGGTCTTCTTGATCCAAGCCATTGAAGGTCGACTCTCGGTCGGTACGTTGGCGCTCACGCACACGAGCACGTAGTCCTGCGAAACGATCGGATCCATGAACTTGATGGCGTACAGGAGCAACAGATCAAAGTTGATCGATTTGGTAACGAGGTTGTTGGCGATCGCGACGATCACTTGGCGGCCTTCGTTGTCGACGCCTGTATCATGCGTGAACCAACGAATGTAAGAAAGAGAACGATCGTCGATCATCAGGTCCAAGGGCTTCATGTCGAGTGGAATCGAATGGAGCTCGCGAGGTTTGGCAGCCGTACCAGCACGATAACAGAATCGCATGGCCTCGAGTTGGGTAAAGTCCTCGCGCTCCGCGAGACGGAGGTAATGCTCGTAGGTCGAGTCGTTGGTCGACACAGGCGATAGACCCAAGGTCGACGATGGATTGGGCTGCGTCGACGGCGGCGCTGGCGTCGATGCTGACGACGACGAGGACGCTGCTGCTGATGCCGTCGAAGGAGTCGGAAGCGGCTTCGAAGGGAAGACTGGCAGTGACGATGGAGGAGTAGTACTCGAGGTCGGTGGAGTCGGGAGGGACTTCTTGACGAAGACGTAGCCGTGTGGTGCATCGGTCGGGATGCTCGGCGGTGCGTCGGTCGGGATCGGTGGACCTTCGAGCGGGAGAGGCGGACCCTCGGTGGGGAGCGGTGGCGGCGGTCCTTGAGGGAACGAGTCCGTCGTCGTGGTGGTGGTCGCGGTGGTGGTGGTGGTAGCCATCGTATCGTCGTCGACTCGTGGTGGACGAGGTGGACCTGCAGCTGCTGAACGAGGGGACAGCATCGCGCTTGGTACTGGTGGCGCTGCTGTCGTCGGTGGTGGAGGGAGCGGCGCCGCGAGTCCCTCGACGATGACAGACGCATCAGAGCTCGATGATGATGCTGCTGATGATGATGATGATGTTAGTGATCGCGGTGTTGTTGATGATGAAGGTGGCGGCGGTGGCGGCGCCTCGTGTAGCAATGCGAGCGGGATCGAGGGCGCTGCGTCCTTGAAGGTCATGGGCGAGAAGGTCACGGGTCTCGAGGCCATGGCGCCCGAGGTACTCACGTTCGAGTCCGTGACTCGTCGCACGGCGCCACTATCAGACGATGCGATAGCAAAGATGCTTTGTCGCTGTGGTGCGGGTCTCCTCGCCACCGATACCGAGCCACTACTCACCGTCGCTGCTCGTTGTTGCTGCTGGGCCTCAGAGGAGAACGACGACGACGACTCCGATGATACGAGACCCTCGGTCTCGGATGCCTCGCTCGTCATCATCCTCGCTCTCGCTCACTCTCACTCACACTCACTCTCACTAGCACAGCCCAAGGAGGCTCTTCGTTGCTCGTCAGATGTCACTCTTTGATGATGATTCGAGTGCACTGCGATTGGTTCGCTCTCGCTCTCGCTCGCTCTCGACGACGAGACTCTGCTCTGTAGCTGTCGTAGCTCGGTAGCTCGAATCGCAATCCAATGCAGGGAGAGGGAAGGAGATCGATGAGTTGAGCTCCAGCTATGTGCGTGATCTTGATCGATCGAAGATAAAGAGAATAAAGGACCACAGCACGCAGAGCCTCGACCTCGATCTATCGACAGCAGCGCGGTGGTGTGTGCGTGTACGAGGGAGCAAGCAACTATGCGCGTCTCTCGATGCCTCCCGCTCTTCCCTCGCTGCTCTCGCCACTCAAAGCCGTATAAATACAAACAACGGAGTCTATTCATCTATTCACGATCAAGCAAGGAGCACAGAGAGTGCGAGAGAGAGAGAGAGAGAGAGAGAGAGAGAGAGAGAGCTGTCTGGCTGTCCTAGTACGGTCGATAACCATCAGGAGTGCCGGGCGAGTGACCGCCCGAGTTCGGAGTCGGTGGCCCAGTGCCTCGCTGGCGCAGGGGCTGGCATAGGTCGGTGCGGATGTGCGCGCATTGGTCCGGTGCAACCAACACATGCACAGTAGCCTTGCCTTCATCTTGGCGCACATAGACGCAACGTTGGTTGCGATACTGGCGCACACTGCCGGTACGGGATGGCTTGAGCGGTGAGACGAGGCGGCAAGGCGACGGCGAAGGCGGGTGGTGCCGAGATATGTACATACCAGTGGAAGCACGCGCCGTCCAACATACGATTCAGCTTACCGGTGCTCCAGACGTAGAATCCCGTTTCCTTGCCTCGCGCCAAGGGGTCCATGCCGTCGGTCTTGCATTCACAGCACGAGCGAGCGATGGTATCGTTGCCGCTCATCAGCCAGAGGGTCTTGCCCCGGGCGCATGGCGTCTCCTTCAGCGTGATGGGCTCGCCGATGCTGGTCACTGTGCGACGGAACGATGGACAAGTGTGGTGAGAACAAGCAGTCGAGAAGGAGTCGCTGCGGTCTTGTACGTACGAGTAGTTTGGTGTTCAAGGATGGCGCTCCTACGGGCCACGCCGGTGGCTGGGGCGTCGAAAGGCTGCTTAGCGAAGCGCGTTCGCACGCACAAGCACTGAGGGCGACCTTGGTCGCCGGCAGTGCATAACGGAGAGGGGGCGCTCGCATAGAGCAACTCCTCTTGGGGTTGTTGCAGCGACTGGAGCGCTTGTTGGTGGTGGTGTTGTTGCAAGGCCTGCTGGTATTGAACCACTTGGGATTGCAAGGCCTGCTGGCGCTGCAATGGTGACAAGGCTGGAGATCCCCAGGGATCTGCCTTCGCCACATCCATACGTCCATCCGCCATCTGGCTTGCCTCGAGTAGCACCGAGGTACTCGCCTCCGGCTGACCAACGCTCAATGGCGGAGTAATGGCAGGTGCGAGGGCGCCAGTGCTATTGCTGGTGCTGGTGCTGGTGCTGGTGCTGGTGCTGGTGCTGGTGCTGGTGCTGGTTGAGGGCTCGAAGGGAGCAGACTCGCTTTCCAACGAGATCACGGCGTCAACCAGCTCCTGAGGCAAGAGCGCATCAAAGAGCTCTTGCTGAAGCAGAGACACGCCGTGGCTGCCCTGAGGTGTGGCGAGCTCTCCCACCAGCGCCTGAGAGAGGCAATGATGAGAGCTTGAGCTCTCCTGGCTGGGCGGCACTTGTAGGCAATTCCTCTCAGCGCCCGGCACCACCGGCGATGAGGCAAGTGTGCTCTCGGACAAAGCCACCAACCGCGAGGCCGAGGCACCGCGAGTCGGTGCGAGTTGGTTTAAGACGGCATCCATCTCGTGGAGCGGCTGGCGCAAACTCTCACAAAGCAGGACATATTGTGGCGGTGGGTTCTTGATTGTATCGTCCAACGACCGCACGAGGGCATGGAGACCCTCGAGGAACGTCGACGAGTCGTTAGAAGCCATGGTACGGCCCACAACTCCGCGAGAGTGGAGAGGGAGAGGAGGCGTGGAGCGAATGAGAGAATCACTGTCCTTCTTGTGGCGCTGAGGGTGAGGAAGGGAACGAGTAAGCCCAGGACCGCTCGGCCGCTCGGCCGATCGTACCCACTGTTCCGACTCGCGTGACCAACATTTCGCGTGCGGTCGCTGGCTCTGGTTCGGCAGGGCGCTTCACGTCCGGAGATTGTAGGTCTGGAGGAGAGCAATGCAATGGGATGGGACCACGAGAGCACCAAAGCAACCAACTACTCGTCTGGTGTGGTAGAGCACCCAAAGCCTTGTTGTGGCGGACCTTGGGCCTTGTCGTGGTAGGCAACCCGTGTGGCGCTTGTTATCTCTCTCCTCCTCTCCGCCAAACGCACACATCTCGGCCTCGCCCCTCCTTCCTCTCGCCGCAGGCATGCTCCAAGTACGTCTGATCCGATTCGTCCCGCACTCGTCGTTGATGGCTCGCCACGCCTCCAGCCACCACGATACTGATGATGCTGCGTACATCACAGTGTGGCCATGGCTGCCGCTGGTGCTGCAGCATCTCGACGTGCGCAGCCTGTACCGCTGTTGCTGGGTCGAGCGACATTGGCGCCATCTCGCCATTCAGCAGCTGCTGAACGTCGCTCGTGATATCTCTCGCGGCCACGAGCAAGTCGCCATCCCGATCTCGCTCGAGTTCCTCGCCGATGTCGACACGGCAGCGGCTCATGACTCTCGCGCGCTCGATCGCTCGTTCGGCGTCGTTCCTCCGTTGCGTTCGTGTGGCGACCTCGCCCGACGATCAGATTCGCCACTGAGAGCGCTGCGAGTGCCACCGCCACCTCCGCTGCCGTCGTTCTCGTACTGGAGAACGTGGCGCATCGACGACTCGGTGGATCTCGAGTGCGCGATGCTCGATGGTTGCAACTGTATGAGCACTTCACGCTCCAGCATTCTCTGCTCGATGGCCGTCTCGTCGGTGCGACGGGCACCAGCAACCGATTCCGCGTCGTCTGACGACCAAGACGATGATCTCAGCGATAGCGATGCCGACCTCGAGTGCACCTGCACGGCCATCTACAGTGCAGCGTATCGTGATGGACGATTGCGCCAGATCTTGATGACGCCATCGAGCAACGAAACGTCGGTCGCTCCGTGCGCCAGCGTGCTTCCGGTCTTTGAGTGCCACAGCGCATGCTGCTGCTTCCCGAGCCAGTGTGGCAATCGAGTGGTGCAGCATGGATTGTCGCAACAGCTCGAGGTTTGTCGCAGGCGCTTCGCGTTCAGCAACCAAGACGTCGATGACGACGAGGAGCGCCACGCTAACACGCGCACGGATTTCGGCTCGCAAGGTGTTCTGGAACCAAGCCGTGTGCTTCAAGGGCTGGGGAGTTCGGACGCTGCGCGCCATCGACAAGGGCTCGTTCGTGTGCGAGTACGGTGGCGAGATCGTATCGACCAACGAGGCCAAGGAGCGATTCGCCGAGTACGATCAATTGCTCCACGAGCGGCCGACCTCAGCGTCGCACAACTACTTGCTCGTGGTTCGCGAGCATACCGACGGCGACTCGCGCATCCTGCGTTGTTCGATCGACGCGACGCATCACGGCAGCGTGGCACGCTTCGTCAATCATTCGTGCGAGCCCAACATGAGCTTGGTGATGGTACGCGCGCCCGCTGCCTGCCTGCCTGCCTGCCTGCCTGGTGCGGCCAAGCCAGCCACTCATTCCAGCGTGCGCAGGTGCGAGTGGGCTCGGTGATACCGCGCATTGCGTTCTTTGCTGCTCGTGACATTGCAGCCGGCGAGGAACTGACGTTCTCGTACGGCGGCGACGCCGCAGCGCAACAAGGAGCCGACGACAGCGCAACGCCGAGGCTCAGTGATCGCTTGTGCTTGTGTGGCAGCGACCAGTGTATGGGAGCGTTGCCATTCGACGAGCGCTAACCCACTCTCGCTCGCTCGCTCTATCGCATCGACCTCACCTCAACTCAACTCATCTACCGTATCGCCGCGCCAACGCCTCACTCTCTCGCTCTCTCACTTTCTCGCTCGCTATCTGTCAACCCATCCATTCAGCAATCAATCAGTCAAAGATATCTCTCTCTCGTGTTTGATGATCCGTAAAGAGGTCGAGAGTCTATTTGTTTTGACTGTGATTTACAGTCGCCTTCCACGGCGACCACCCTTTCGGCGGGTGCTGTCGGTAGGAATGGGCGTAACATCCTCTGTGGAGCGAAAGAGACGATATGCGTATGAGCCATGTGTGTTGTAGAAGCAGAGAGATCGAGCGTGATCGTCGTGTGTGCGTGTGCGAGCACGTACCAATACGACCAATCTTCATGCCAGCGCGAGCAAGAGCGCGGAGGGCAGACTGAGCACCAGGGCCGGGCGTCTTTGTGCGGTTGCCGCCGGTAGCACGGAGCTTGATGTGCAGGGCGGTGACGCCGAGTTGCTGGCAGCGAGTAGCGACATCCTGAGCAGCCAACATAGCAGCGTAGGGCGACGACTCATCGCGATCAGCCTTGACCTTCATGCCACCGGTGACACGGACGAGGGTCTCGCGGCCCGAGAGATCGGTAATGTGGACGAAGGTGTCGTTGAACGAGGCAAAGATGTGAGCAACACCAAAGACCTCCTCGCCAGCGGCGACGACGGGCTTGTTGGTGAGCTCCTCCTCCTTCTTCTCGGTCTTCTTCTTGGGGGCCTGCGACGTACGAAGCAACGCAAGTCACAGCAAATGGTCCAGTCAGCATCAGATAGAGCAGATACACACAGCTTGCTCGCTCACTCGCGTATTCTCACGATCTCAACATCGCCAGCACACATGACACGTGGTCTCACGATAACAAGCAGCCTCACTGCAGCTCACGCCTAGCTTGCTCAGGGAGAGAGAGAGAGAGAGAGAGAGAGAGAGCAGAAGATATGTGCGTAGAGCCAGCGATGGTAGCCACTGCCCAGCACCATCGAGTAGATCTCGCCACTGCGGCGACCAACAGCGACACCGAACAGACCAATACGACGCTCTCTGCACGACGATCACGACGATACTACGCGCGCGGCGGATGGATGAGGGGGCTTCGCGATGCTCGATGCACGCACCATGGTTGCGAGGCGGTGGATGGGTTGGGAAAGAGGAAGACAGTGGCGGTCGAGCGCGATTTTGGCCGCGGTCCAGAGTCGCGCAATCGAAGGCTGTCGGGGAACCTTAATGCTCCACTCTGTCAAACATATTGGTTTCCCGCGCTTTTGCTTCCTCTTCGTTTTTCTCCTCGATCGCTCGCTCCATCTCGTGATATTCTCTCCTCTCTGACCCTCTCGCGCCTCTCTCTCTCGATTATGGCGCACGATGACGACCCCGAGGCGTTGATGCGTGTGCTCGATGAGAAGTCGCTCGTTTCGTTGGCCACGAAGGCTCCGACCAAGCCTATCGCACGCGACGAGCTGCCGAACGATGACGCGACGTGGAGTCGCTACATCGTGCCCAAGCGAGACTTCACGGCACAGTACGCGCCCATCTACTGCCAACGGCTCTTGGCCATGCGTCCTTGGGTGCTCCAGACCGCGTTGCGAATTTGGGTCGGCGTCGGGAAGAGCAAGTCGCCTCGAACGACGCGAACCTCGCCCAAGGTCGCCAAGCCGCCGCCTGCGGCAGCAACGTCGTCCGACGCTGCAGGCGAGCAAGAGCCCGATACCAACCAGCCGGCCGTGATTGCTGAGCGTATTCTCGATCTCCATGTCGGAAGGCGATCAGTGATCGTCGGTACGCTCTTTAAGGAGATGGCTCTCAAGCCGAACGTTCTGGAGCAGTACGCCAAGGAGGTACGCGTCGTATCGGTCTGCTCGCGCGATCACGTTGAATTGATCGATCCATTCATGGTTGATTATCGTCCACACAACAGCGAACCATCTCTGCACCACCGAGCGTCGGTAAGTGGATTCGAGCCGATGATGCGTTGTTGCTCGAGGACGAGAGTGGTCGCATCAAGCTCGTGCTCGACGCCTTCCAGCCGGGCGACCAATCCAGCGGCTGGAGCACGATCGGCCGCGCCGGCGTCGGCAAGCCGATCCTGCCCGACCATCCACCGGGCACGCTGCTCGGTACGGGAGATCTCGTCACTGGCATGGTACTCGCCGTTCTCGGTCGTGAGAACAAGGACGGTGAGTTCGAGGTCGAGGAGGGCGGCATCTGCTTCGCTGGTATGCCACCTCAAGTGCCTCTCGCCAGTGAGCTCGCACCGCCGTCGCCATCTACGTCGTCGTTCCCTCGACGTCTGGTGGCGTTGGCGTCGGGTATCGGTGTTGGAGCCGAGTACGACCCGTTGTCGGTGACGCTGTTGTTCGATTATTTACAAGGCCACCTCGGATCTCTTGTGGTACGTCGCGACACAAACACCATTATCACCTCGAATCCTTGAATATTCGATGGCTATCATCTGCTATCATGATGTTCGTGTGATTGCATCATGCATCACAATATTTGTGGTGTTTCTATCGATGTATTGAATTTATTGGCGTCGTTAGTTTGCTCTTTGCATCAGTATATCTCCACTATCACACCATAATCACCTCGAATCCTTGAATATTCGATGGCTATCATCTGCTATCATGATGTTCGTGGTTACATCATGGATCGCAATATTTGTGGTGTTTCTATCGATGTATTGAATTTTCTATCGATGGATTGAGTTTATTGGCGTTGCTAGTTTGCTGTTTGCATCAGTATTTCTCCACTATCACACCATAATCACCTCGTATCCTTGAATATTCGATGGTTATCATGTACCATCATGATGTTCGTGTGATTGCATCATGCATCGCAATATTTGTGGTGTTTCTATCGATGTATTGAATTTATTGGCGTTGTTAGTTTGCTCTTTGCATCAGTATATCTCCACTATCACACCATAATCACCTCGAATCCTTGAATATTCGATGGCTATCATCTGCTATCATGGTGTTCGTGTGATTGCATCATGCATCGCAATATTTGTGACGTACCCATCGATGTATTGAATTTTCTATCGATGTATTGAATTTATTGGCGTTGCTAGTTTGCTGTTTGCATCAGTATTTCTCCACTATCACACCATAATCACCTCGTATCCTTGAATATTCGATGGCTATCATGTGCTATCATGGTGTTCGTGTGATTACATCATGTATCGCAATATTTGTGGTGTTTCTATCGATGTATTGAATTTATTGGCGTATTTTCATCATCATCAATTCGCTCATTTCTGCTTGTTGGCATGGCACACTGAGTAGGAGCAACGTTTTGTTGGCTCGATCGTTCGCTTGATCGTTGCCGGCAATGTATTTGCTGATGCTGGCTTCCATACCAACAAGCCGCTATCGCCATCGACCAAGCGTGTACGTGGCGACTCGCGTGTATTGTCGTCCGTGTGGCATGCGGGGATATTGACCGTGCCTTCGGTGACCAACAGAAACTCAAGAGCCGTACTGTGCAACAGCACGAGGAGATCGTGGCTCCATTGCGCGACATTGATGGCTATTTTGCACAGCTGAGTAGCGTGATGGAGGTCGACGTGATGCCCGGCGATCTCGATCCATCCAACTACACGTGGCCGCAGCAACCTTTCAATCGCTGCTTGTTCCCATCTGCCTCGCGCTATGCGTCGTTTCATTGCGTCACGAACCCGCACGCACGCACAGTTGGCGATACCTTGTACGTGGCGCTTGTTGGATCGGCCGGCGATCACTTGGCTGATGCCGCGAGAGCGTATTGTTGCATCGTTGCATTACTTTAGGTTCCTTGGAACATCAGGGCAAGCGATCGCAAACATGAAGCAGTACATGGTCGAAGAGGACGAGCTCAAGTTGACCGAGTTACTGTTGCAGCTGCGCCATCTCGCTCCAACTGCGCCCGATACACTCGGAGCCTACCCGTTCCCCAACGGTACGCATAAACTACGATTCATACGCGTGAACGACGGATATCACCATGGTACTCATCGTTCATATGTTTGCGTTTGTGTACGCGTGTGTACGCGTTTGGGATTTTTGTTGGCGGCCTGCCAAATAGCCGATCCGTTTGTGATCGAAGCTTGCCCACACGTCTGCTTCATCGGCAACCAGACACAGTTTCGCTTTCAACACGTAGAGGGTATGTGAGCGGCTCGCAACACACGCCAAGAATCGAACCGAATCGATCAGCGATACTAACACGTTGTGTACCTTGTGTATTCAGGTGGTGACGGTCAGCGAGTGCTCATCGTCTCGGTGCCTTCGTTCGCTACAACGCGTACCATCGTTCTTGTTGATACACACACGCTCGAAGCGTTCCCGGTGGAGTTCTCCACGAACTTCTGAGCGAGCGCGAGCTCTCGATTGTATTGTTAATGTAATGCTTATGATTTTACCATCATCCTAGATGAACACTCGAGTGTACTAAAGATCTGAATCCACAAGGACAGGCTTGAGAAAGGCAGTCCCAAAGCTCGCAGGACCCCCTCGAGCAACGCGGCGCTGTACGGACTCGCTTCGCAGTCGAGCTACTTCCGCCGCAGGCACTTGAGGATATGGAATAGTATGGCGTGTGGCCACGTTGTACCAACCAGCCATGGTTGGCTTGTACCCATTGGGGGGCTGTTGTTGTTGACGTGGCATTGTGGAGAGGGTACAATACTGGCAGAGTATGAGGAGAGGCAGGGAGCGGAGGCGGTAGAGGGAAAGATGATATTCAGGCCATCGACAGACGCGAAGAACAGCAAACGAAGAGAGAGACGTGTAATCCTCAAGGCCGCGGCATTGCTTCGTTTCGTTCGGTCTCTCTCTCTCTCTCTCTCTCTCTCTCTCTCTCTCTCTCTCAGTCGCTCGCTCGCTATCTCGCCTGCATCATGATGGCGGACCACGATCACGCCGAAACACCAGATAGCGTTGTTGAAGCTGGTGAAGACGACGATGAGATTGTGTATGATCCAACCATTGCTGCGGATGAGGATGACGGCGAGCAGAACGACGGCGACGATGACGGTACGCCCGGCAAGGGAGACCCGCTCGTACGCTTGTATGTGTTCTTGGCGCAAGAAGCACATCGAGCTGTGATCCTGCGTCGTGGCCCGAGTCGCGTGTGGATGATGGCCACGTGGAACGTCGATACCGATGAGATACAGCGCGGCCAATGGCTCAAGAAGGCGCAGGTGTATCCCGAGAAGTGTAGCGTCGCGATCGATGGCTCGCGCTTCGCGTACTTTTGCGTCAAGCCGCACGGCGCCATCTTCGCCTTCACGGCCGTGAGCCAGCCGCCATACTGGACAGCACAGCACTTCTCGCCGCATACCAACACGTTCGCAGGCGGCGGCGCCTTCTCGCCCAACGGCACCTTCCACGAGCTGCTCGATCACCGCACGGTCCTACCGCCAGGCGTGACGGCCATCGGGCCACAGCTCGATCCGACACACACCGAGGCAGTGGATCAGCGAGGCCGTGCGGTGCGCATCGACGGTGGCAAGCTGTACGTCGCGAGTGCGGCGCCAGACGAGTGGCGGCTGCTGAGCGACTTTACGCCCGACGAGTTTGTCAACGTAGCACCGCCGCCGCAACGAGGTGGTCGAGGTGCAGCTGCTCGTCGTCGAGGCGCCAATCGTACATGACGCCGTTCATCACAACCGCGTATCAATCAATCGTTAGATCCCACCACTCTCCAGCTCCCGATACGCCAGCCGCTGCTGCATGGTAGGTCGCTCAGCAAGCGAAAGAGCGAAAGAGCGAAAGAGCGAAAGTGGAACACGCACATCGTACCCCAAATAAGACGCAAATTCTCCGGCCAGCCGCAGCGCTTTTGCGTCTTTTTCATCTTGCCCTCGGCTTCCGCACACGCACAGGAGCCCGCTCTCGCACACACGCACAGTGAGAGAGAGAGGGCCAGCTCTCAGACCAGCCAGCGACCACCTTCGTTGCTGCGGGTGCGCAAGGAACCATAGCCAAGGGCCTAGAGAAACTAAACCTCCGAGCGGGAGAGAAGGGCAGTGCTTCGTCCCTTGCTTGTTACGCCGGCGTTGTTGGGCCAGTGCAGCAGCATCGTCGTGTGGTACGTTGCGATGCGCGCCATGTTCGTGGCTGTGAAGCGTATCGATCGTGCGCCACGCCGTGTGCTCGTGGTGGTCGTTGTCATTCGTGCGTGGGTGTTGGTAGCATGATGATGATGAAGAAGGCCAATTAGCGATGACAAGCACCACTCGACGCTAACCGCGCGTGATCGCTCGCTCGATCTCGGTGTACGTGCCGTTGCCTCTAGAACGAACCATCCAGACACCGGTCCCTCTCTTCAACCGACAGCGGCTTCATTAGAACTACACCTACCTCTGCTTCTTGGCCGTCGTCGTCTTCTTCGTCTTCATCATCATCATGTCGAGTCGCGTCGGCGCGTTGCACAAGGCCGTACAGAAGGGCGTCAAGGAGGACGTTCGCAAGGCTCTCGCTCATGCCAACATCAACGGCAAGGACGCCGAGGGCAAGACGGCGCTCCACTTTGCTTGTGAGTCTGACAAGAACATCGATATCGTCAAGCACCTGATCTCCAAGAAGGTACTCATATCGTCATACAAACGCAGCTGCTCATAGGTTCGGGCGATGTGTTATCGATTGTCATAGTAAGCGATGCAGGGTTGCTCCCCTACATCACACACACACACACACACACACACACACACACACACACACACACACACTCTCTCTCTCTCTCTCTCTCTCTCTCTCTCTCTCTTTTGGAATATCTCGTCGATCCATGTGTTGTTTTATTAGCATGGGGTAGCATCTCGTGCTATTGTTATTTCTACTATCCAAAGCGATTCGATCAGCCTCTTATCTATCTATCTATCACTTGGAGTGCCCGGTCTACCAAGAGATACCGATAGAATAGTCGTACTCACACATATTCTCGAGACCTATTCGTCGTACTGACACCACTATCGACGTTGTAGGCCGACGTGAACGTTCAAGATAACTCGGGATGGACGCCGTTGCATTGCGCGGCCAACCTGTGTCATCTCAAGACCTGCCATCTGTTGCTGCAACAGAAGCTCATCGATGTCTCGTTGTTGACCGCCGTACGTACCCTCGACTCCAAGATCTCTTATGAAGCTCCCTCCCTCCCTTCCTTTCTTGCGCTTCTCTCCCTCTCCCTCTCCCGATATGGCGTTCTTTGTGAGGATGTTGGACATGCACCTGACCATGCTCGCGGTCGTGTAGGATGGAACAAGCTCGTTTGCGTATCTAGTGCGCCAAGATTACAACAAGATTCAACGCGAGTGTCCCTTGTATCTGGGAGTTCTCTCGCAAATGGTCGAAAAGGGCGCAGATGGTACGATGGCTTGCTTCGACAAATGGCGAGCGAGCGAGTGAATGAACGTGCGCGTATCGTTTGGTGGCCACTGCTTACTGGACGCCGACTGTTGATAGTTAACGCCACCAACAACCGCGGAGACTCTCCTGTGCACATGGCGTGTCTCGGAAGCAACGTCGAGAGTGTGCGGTTCTTGTTGTCCAACGATGCAAACGTCAACTACGAGAACGCGTACGTTCGCTCCAGCGACATTTGCAAGTAGACTCGCGTCGTAACCCCTTTCCACTGTGGATGGAAATCTTTCGTTGTATTAGGCGTAAGCAAACGGCGCTTCATTGGGCAGTCAACTCGCGCAAGAAGGCCGTCGTCAAGGTCTTGATGGAGTATGCGGCCGACCCATTTCTCCAAGACATTGAGAACAAGACCGCCATGGAGTACGCCATTAGCTCCAAGCAAAAGGAACTCGTCGAAGAAATGACGCGTACGTGTCGTCGATAACCAACCGATCAACGTGCAACCACTCACTCTGACTCTCACTCAATGCACATACACACATACGCTTGCACTCGATCTCATATCGACATTTCTGGCGTACTTATTTTGTCCACTTGCTTGTTTTGTGTCAGTTTACGCACAACCATGCGGCAAGGTGAGCGAGAATGCCAGTCGACTCGGCCACTTGAGCCGCTTGAGCAAGACCAAGAAGCGCTGGCAACGGCTGTTCTTTGTGCTGAACGGCATGGTGCTCACCATGTTCCGAAGCGATTCGCCCGACGAGAAGCCCATCGGCTACATCGACTTGCTGCAGGCGCAAATCAAGGAGTTCACTGCCCGAGAGAAGGCCGAAAAGGAGTATTGCTTCCAGATCATCGTCTCACAGTCGCGCACTGAAATCCTTGCTGCTGTCAACGAAGACGAACTTGAAGCTGTACGATCTCCACCTCTTCCGTCCCCTATTCTGTCGAGTACCTCACCTGACGCATCCTCCTCGTCTTCCTCCTCGTCTTCTTCCTCCTCCTCAGTGGCTGCGAGATATCCGCAACGCCAAGTCGGGCTCGAATTCGAGCGTGATGGAGCCCTCGGCCGAGTTGCCCAAGAATGAAGATGGCACCTCGTCCTCGATCGATGGTACCGACAGCTGTAAGCAACAGCTCTTTGGATTGTTGGACGTGGCTGGCAACAATGCCTGTGCCGAATGCTCCAGTCGTCGTACGTATCGCTTCGTACTTGAGTCAATCATCAATATCCTGCCACTCACGCCTTCGATCATCGAAATAGTGCCCGACTGGGTGTCGTTGAAACATGGCACCTTTATTTGCTTCTCGTGTGCCGAGATCTACTCTGATCTCGGTATCCTTCCTATCAAGTCCATCTATCTCGACTCGTTCGACTTGACCGAGGTCATGGTACGTATCGCTCGAACACTGCCGCTACCTCCCTCTTCCTGAGCCACTGTCATTAACGGCCACGGTGCCTCGCGTGTGACGCCACAGTTTCTCAAGTGCCACGGCAATACCAAATCCAACTCCAAGTGGGAGCCTTCGATTCCCTTGACACACCAAAAGCCAAGCTCCGGCGATTCCTCGGCCATCAAGCTCGCCTTCATCACAGCCAAGTATCTTGAACAAGCATTCCTCGAGTGTGACGACCGACTCGCTTCGGCGCAAGTCAAGAACTTGAAGCTGCGTACGTTCATTCATCGCATCTCCCGTCGTGTGTCTCAACCATCCGCACTGCATCATCCTGTCGTTGTTTGTCGTGAACTTGTTCCTCACACCGTCGTATCCTCCTGTACGCTCCAGTCGTGGCACAGCGACTGCGTTCGTTCAAGTCCGTGCACAAGGCACGCCTCAACGTGCTATTGGTCAAGCTTGGCGTTTCGGTGCCCGTGTCGCGTTTGGTTCGTACCGCTCGCTTACTGCGAACACACACCTCTCCAACGCGAGTTGGTTGACTCATCAGAGCTTGCCGACCTATCGCAGAAAGCGTCGCCCATCTTTATTGCGATCGACGACATGTTGAAGCAAAACACGTTCGACTCCTCGTGCTTGCCCAACACCGAGAACGACTTTATTGGCATCGGCTACAACTCGGTCATCTTCTCGCCATGCCTCGAGCTCGCACAGTTTGTACTTGGTGCACTGAAAAACCCCACCGTATGTCGTACTACCACTGCCGCTGCCGCTCGTTGGTCGCGCGAGCCTTGCGCTGGCGCCATCACTCACATGCGTCGCCTCGGTCATGTAGGATGCATCGATCAAGCAGCGCCGAAGCAAGCTCGACACGTTGTTGTCGCTGTTCGTCATGCACTTTGATGAGATGCGCGATGTGCCATTGTCCAACATTATGCAGTGGTGGCTGCCACAGGCGCTCGAGCTGATCGCCATCGCAACTTGCGAACAGTCCAACGTCGTGCCCAAGACTGCACTGTGGGATTGCTTCCAGCGCAACACGGCCACGGCCCTGTATCTCCTCACGGGAGACTACTTGCCATCAGCCAGCCTCGCCGGTCTGGTCGCTGCGATGCCCGACTTTTCCGATCTCTCGACCTCCAAGCAATACCACTCGGCCAAGAAGATCCTCCGCGACAATGCCAAGCAGCACACGGAGCAGTTGCGCAAGATCGTCGCCAACCTGCGCAAGCACTATCAGCTCGACACTCCTTCTCACGGTCAAAAGGAGAACACCACGACCACAACGCAGTTTGACAAGGTACCCGACCTGCCTGCTTGCTTGCTGCCTGGTCGGCCTCTTCCTGGTCGTACCTCTCATGTCCCTCGCTGCTCCCAGAAACCACTGTTGCGAACTGTGTCCTTGTCAAGTACTACTTCGATGGGAAACACTTGGAGTGGCCATTGGAGCTCACCTCCCAACTCTCCACGAGGAGGTTCAGGCTCGCAAGCAGAGGTACGTAAGACTTGTCCTTACGAATATCGATTCTAGTATTCACCTGCCAATCTCTCTCTCTCTCTCTCTCATGGGCTCTCTAGCCTGTCAAGTGCTCTTCGCCGCTGTTTGCCATCTTGCACGCCCCACCGAACCCATTGACTACGACGCTGGCATCATTGATTACCGAGCTGCCTGACTCGGTTTGCCAAATTATGTTGGAGCTCGAAAAGAATGGTGGCTCGTTTGCTCCAGGTCACTTGCTCTCGGATGGTGTCGGCGAAACACTTCAATTCGGCGACGAGGGTGTTGGGGTGCGTCTCTCGTTCTCTCTCTCTCTCTCTCTCTCTCTCTCTCGTTCTTAAATACGGCGCTAACATGGATCGGCTACCAGCTCATGACGGCAATCAACCTGTTGCACCAATGCCTCACGGAACTGCGCGTCTCCTGGCCGCACGTTTCACCAGCCCGAGGATCCGACAAGTTCAAGTGGTTGATACGCCAGATTCTGGGTCCACTGTTGCTGTTGCATATTACGTTTGCCCAAGCCGTGCCGTTTTGCGCACCCGAGATGTGGACAAGGTACTGAGATCGATTTGGACGTCGTCGCTCGTGTTCTTGTTGTGAGTCCTGACCGATCGATGCTCGATGCTTGGCAGCTGGCAAGGACTGCATAACTTGTTTCTCCAGTCGATCACCTTCTTGACTGGCTGCGCGCTGCATCAAGTTGACCCCAAGCACGCCAACGAGGTGCTCTCGCAAATGCTCGTGCAGCTGCGCTGGACCATCTCGAAGCTCGTCGAGATCCAAGGCTTGGAGGATACAGCCGACCCACTAGCGTAGAAGCTTCTCGAATGATCGTCGAGACCGAGCCTGCGTACTCACTCTTCGTTACGATACTATTGTTCTCGAGCCGTTGTAGACCTCTCTCACCCACCAACCTTCCTCTCTCCCTCCTCCATATCTCCATCCATTCACTTGCTCGTTTCCATTGTTGTTCTATGGTCACACGCTCACGTAAAAATGCCCATCAATGTCTAGTGACAACTCCCAATCGCAATACACGTGTACGATAAAGTCACCAAATACCAATCATGATACTGAGCGAGAGATAGTTCGCTTTGGTCAAGAGGGCTGGATCATCATAGGTGTATTGATTGCTTGATGCTAGCAGCGGCAAACTACTACGAACAATGCGCGGCACGACAATACACACCGCCTTCTTGCTTGGCTGTCTATCTATCTTTCTATCCATCCAATGGTGATTTACAAACGACACTGTGGCACTGTGACGGCGAATGGAGTATCCTCTCTTAGATGCATATTACACAAGCATATCAATGTCGCTGTCGTTGCCATCCGTGCTGGCATTCTCCTCCTCGTCGTCTGACGAATCGTATTGCTTGGCCTTGCGCTGTTTACCAACCAACCAACCAACCAACAGGAGACAAGAAAAAGTAAGCAACAAGTATGCGGCACGCGGCAGTACAGCGACACGCAACGTACACCGCGAGTGCTGGTGGCACGCGTCGACTTCCTGGTCGCCGGAGCCTTGGCCTTAGGCTTTGCTGCGGCCGCAGCACCACGGCGTCCTCGCGTACTGGGCGCCTTCTTCGACGACGACGACGACGAGGCAACGGAGGATGACGATGACGAGGCGGTGGCTGGGGTGGCAGCAACGGCCGACGCGCCCGACGAGATGGCAATGTCAGCCGAGGCGGCGTAGAGCTGGCCGTCTTCTTGTACTTCGGCTGAGTGCCACGCTTCGATCTTGGCTTCAAGCTCATCGACGATCGAACGCAACTCGACGCGGGCCGTCTTCTTCATCTTGGCAATCGTGGCCAAGAAGCACTCGTAAATCTCGTTGTGGATGAGGAGATTCTGATAGAGCTTGAAGCGTTCGACGAGCTTCTTGACTGGCTTGTCGGTGTAGCTGAGGAGCGTCAAGCAATAGGCAATGTCGTACGAGCTCGCAATGTCTGACACCGAGCAAAAAAGAGAGGAAGCATCAATACGGCGCACTTCTTTCTCGAGAGTTGCCCTATCGATGGTCGGTACATACCTTGGCAGTCACGGAAGCGCAGGCACAACTTGTCGACCAAACTCTCGGTGTGGCGCTCTTGTGTCACGAACTGGAACAGATACTGCATAATGCGCTTGAAGCCGTCCTTGGTGATCTCATTCGATCCCGAGAGGCTGCTGATGATATCGGGCAGCGAGTTGTAGATCGAATTGACTGTCACATGTCGAATTCAGGGTCAGACAATGAGAGAGACAGAGAGACGTAGAAGCTGCGTCTCCAAGTCGTACCTTGCTTGCTCGTCTGCTCTTGGAAGAAGAGACGCGCCAAACCGGCAATGCGCGGGTCTTCGTCTTCAAGGCATTGTGCTACCTTGCTGATATGGTCTCCAGGCTACAGTGACATGGCCATCGCGTGACGTTGTTCGAATATCAGTAAGCGAGCAACTGGGTGAGCTTGCAGCTAGAGAGCTGTCTGTACCTTGATCATTTCGTTCAAGATCAGATGACTGAGCACCATCAAGGAATTCTTGCGCACCGAGGCATCGGAATCTCGCAGACGGCTATGAAGCTTTGTCATCCAGCCGGCAATCAAGTTGTGATGGCGCGACGCCAAGTCGCTCAGTGCAATCACTGCATAGTTACCGTGCATGCGAGTGAGCGACAAACAACAAGAAAGAAAGAAAGAAAGAAAGAGAACGAGCAAGAGAGACATACCAATATCGGATCGTACAAATGGCTCGGGTGCCTTCTCGAGAACAGTAAAGAGCAATCGAAGATTGGCATCACTGCACCAATCAACCAAGCACACTTGGAATGAGACGCGTGCGCTATTTGGCATACCAAGCAGAACCGTACCAGAAGGTAGCGCTTGTGCACATGAACTTGCACAACGACAATACAGCCGCCGAACGCAAGGTCGAGTTCTGTACAATGTCACCAACATTACCAATATTAGTCTCCATCAAATCAATCAATCAATCAACCAATGAATGAATCTCGAGAGCCATCATGATGCAACCACCATACCTCGAACTCGCCGTTGGTATTCTGGCAGATGCGAATGATCATCGGAGCGTAGGCGCTAAGGAGGTTCTTGCAGACCAACTGGCGTTCAGCAATCTGCTGAATGAACTCGGCTTCGGACTCTTCAGTGGCCGTTTGCACGCCGAGCTCCTCCTCGATGGCCTCTGAGCCATGTCCATGCTTGCCCTTCTTGTCTGTGTTCGTGCGAAGGAGAGGAAGGTCAATACACGTGCAACGAATGGAACGCCACATGGGCCGCGAGAGAGAGAGAGAGAGAGACGTGCCTTCGTCGTGCTTCTCTTTGAGAGTTCGCCTGCGACGGAGTTCGATTTGAATGTACTCGAGATGGATCAATTGGCGGAGAGCAACGTGGCCCACGACAAACACCAATTTCGTGAGCGCCGAGATGGGCGATGCGGGTGCCTGGCGCAGCGCTTGCGTCATGTCCTTGATGATGGTGCCGCACACTTGGTCGGGTTGCTCCGAAAGCGTGTAGATGGCGTTGATAGCTTGCTCGGCAGCCGGGAACCAACGGCTCAAGCTCTTGGACGACTCCTTCACGATGCGTGCGAGTTGCTCGAATAGAGAATGCGACGAGTTGAATCGAGTCGGCGCGACATCTACAAGGCACACCCGATGACCTCAAGCAATCAGTGACTTGCGCGCAATCTCTCTCTCTCTCTCTCTCTCTCTCTCTTTGTGGTATTGGTTCTGTACCTGCAACACTGGAGTTGACCAACTTTTGGAGCGCAACACAAGTGTACTGTGCGAACCGCTCGTCCTCCTGAAATGCAAATACTTTGTGAGCAAGAGCAAGAGCGAGCGAGAGAGACGAACAGGAAGCAAGGTGTTTCGAATGGTACCTTCCATCGTTCGCCGAGTCCAAACGACGTGAGAATGGCCAAATTGTCGTGCACGATCTCCCGCTTGACATTGGCAATGTAGCACAACGCAACGAGAGCATTCCTGCTTTGTGCCATTGTCGTGCCCTCCATTTTCATCGCTACACATTGGAATCGAGTTAGGAGAGCGCTTGGTATGAGCCAAAGCCAGAGCCAAGAAGAGTTGCGCACCAAACATTGACCAAAGGCACTTGATGGTCGACGGCGTGATAAACTCCTTTCGAGTGAACTCGGTGACAAGCTCCTCGAACGACACCAACTCCGTGACAGTCGATTGCCCGATCAATCTGCCGATAGATTCGGAGGAGTTAGATCGAATGTGAGCGGGATCAGCGACGACATGCCATGGAACGTACCGCGTCAAGTTGCCAGCGACAAATCGCGCGACCGACTTCTCCGAGGTGAAGTTGGGCGGCGGCGTAAGGAACAACAGCTGGTAGGCGTTGATGACGGCGTTCTTGATCTCGGTATCCTTGGACCAAACGAGCGGCAGCATCTTCTTGATGCCGTCCGAGGCAGCCTCGATCTGGAAGCGGTTCGCAACCACAAAGAAATTGATGGTCTCTTGCACGTCGGTGGCGGTCTTGCTGCCAAGCAGTTGCGTAAGCACTGCGGGAGGCATCCAACGCAAAGGAGAGGAGCGAGTGTTACAAAAGTACTGTCGTGAGGGAATAGTGCGAGAGTAGCGGTGCTCTTTTGCTTGTTGTTTGTACCTGGCATCGCTTGATGGAACAGGCGAATGAAGCATACGATCTCTCGCAGAGTCTCGCAACGCTTCTCGTAGTTCTTGATCTCACGGTTCTCGTCGCTGTTCTCGTCCTCTTGGGCAGCGAGCTCCTCACCGGCCTGAGCTTCGTCAGCTTCTTCCTGGTCCATATCGTCGGTTTCGACAATGATTTGCTCGTGCAGCTCGCCTTCTTGCTCGTCTTGATCGTCGACCTCGGCCGCGGTACCGCGCTTGGACTTTCGCGAGCCCTTCTTTGCAGACTTGGCGTCGTTTTGGCGACGCCCGGTGGTCTTCTCAAGCGATTGCTTCAAGCGTTCAATTTGTGCTTGAGTCAAGGCGTCCAACTGATGGGTGCCGCAACAACAGCAACAACAAGGTAAGCGTGAATCGAATGCACTTGAGGTTTCGCGGTGAGCAGTGGGGATGCGTACCTTGGTCTCAGACTCTTGCAGCGACTGCTCGAACAATGCCAGAGGCAGTGCGTTGTTGTACGGGTTGTACTCGAGGATGGCAGTGAGCAGCAACACGGCTCGCTTGCGTACTTGGGCGATCTTATCAGCCAATCGCAAGACGGTCTGGCGCGTGATAGAGTTGAGCATCTTGACCGGAACCGCACGCTCGCTAGATACGCATTTGTTTGAGAGCGAGACGTGAGCGAATGAGTTGCAGATCGAGTGCAGCCATTGCCGGCTACGTACGTGATCAAGTCCTTCCAGGTCTGGAGGACCTTGGATCGAGTGTAGGAGCTGACATCGAGGAAGCGCTCCTCAAGGAGAGCGAGCAAGCTTTCGCGTTGCTTCTCGCGTGTGCCATCCTCATCCTCATCGTCTTGCGAGAAGCCCTTGGAGATCAAGTGACCAAGCACTTGCACGATTCCGTTGCGGATTTGGTGTGCCTATCGATTGGCGACGTGTATGGTGGTGCGGAGTGAGTGCCACACTAATCGAGACAACGCCGACCGGCATTACGCTCATACCTCATCGGCGAGCTGTGCCGCAAGTGTGCCGACGAACGGAAGCACGGCCTTGGGAATGCGCTCGGCCAACTTGCTAATGAACGCCGAGATGTTCTTGTTGCCCGTGTCCTTGGCACCGGAGGCCGAACCCTTTCCGAGCTCACGGATCATCTCTCCAACGACGATCGGGGCGTCGTACTCGGCGGCAATCAGCTCGAACAACTCGACGAGCGGCAAGGCGAGATGCTCGCAGCGATACAACAAGTGCACCAGGGATGGAATCAAGGTCGTGTGTTGTTGATAGCGCGACAGCAACTGCGCCGCCATGACGAAGAGATACTGTCGCAGGGTCTTGCTGGCGACATTGACTTGGTTCTAATCGACGATGTACGCGACGGTGAGTCAGTGGGTGGGGCTCACGGATGAGGGCGTGGCACATGATCGCTGTCGTACCTCGAGCATACTCGAAACGACCTTGTTGAAGAGATTGAGGAACTCCTCCTCGGGAAGATTGGCCTTCCACAGGCTCGCGAGATCGAGCTCGAGTACATCGATCATGGCCGTGAGAACCTTCTCCTTATCGGCCTCCTCCCACGAGCTCGTGATACCATCGGTGGTCTTCTTCTTCTTGCCACGCTGTTGTTGTTCAAGTGCGTCGTGTCCGACCAGTACGTGAGTAGGTTATTACAACGGGAGACCGCGCGCGAGAGAGGCTGGCACATACTCCACCCTTGGTCGCAGCAGCAGCGGCGACAGGAGCGGCAGATTGATCGGTCGCAAGCTTCTCTTGCTCGAGCACGAGCCAATGCAAGAAGAAGCCATAGATCTTGTACGCTGCACAGTGAGCCTTGAGCGTCTTGTTGTGCGTCTGTAGTACGGCATCGTCGCTCGATGGCTGCGACGACGAACCCGACGACGACGACGACGATCGTGATTCGAGTGTGCGTTTGGTGAGATCCACCATGGCACGAGTCGAGCGACAGAGTGCATCAGAGACACTCTTTCGAACATCTCCAGAGAGAGTGGATAGTTTGCTATGGAGCGAACAAAGAGAGAGAGAGAGAGCGAGCATCGGTGTGCGTAAGCAACGATGCCATTACACATCGATCACCATCGTCGAAACGAATAGAATGGGTTGTTTCTTTGCGTGTGTGTTGGCAAGTTGGTTCACGCGAGAGATAGGAACGAACGATGGCGCGGTGCGTACGCGATGAAGCTGTAGAGCGCATCAAAGTGCAGATGCTCGAAGATGTCCAATGGCGACTCGACCAATCCCTCAAGGCCTGGAACAACGCACCGCCGCGATCAACACACGTGCCATGGGCAAGGGGCCACCCCCAACGAGTACTCGAACTCGTACCATCGACCAAGGCGTTGATCTCGCGCTCGGACTTGTTCTTGAACGGCACGATGGTCTTGACGAAGAGTCGACCGTCGTTGTGGTCCTTCTCGAGGCCCTCTGGATACTGCGGGATAACAAACTCGCGCATCTTGGTGTTCCTGTTCTTGGTGTGCTTGGTGTGCTTGGTCTTCAACAACAACAACAACAACGACCACGCCAACTACAACGACCACCACGACGAGATGCGGAAGACGGCGACGAGATGCAGTCGAGGATGGGTCTCGCGTGTGGGAGAGCGTTGGGCGGGAAGGAGAGCAATGGCTGCCCCACACCGAGAGCGAGAGAGCAGAGACGAGCGACACGCGCAACGGCGGGAAAAACCAGCTTGGAAAAGAGCGGGAAATTATCGCTCGCGTACCCCGTTCCGTCCGATAACTACACACTCAATCTACGGATTGCTCATTCATTCTCTCGTTCTCTCGTCTCGATGACATCTACATCGACATCCACCAATCTCACAACAGCTTCCGTCGTGTTCGATCGCACGAAACTCGCACGCTCGTTGCTCCGTGCGGTACATCGTGGTGATGTTGCGCGTGTTCGCGAGCTGTTACATGAGCGAGGTGCCCCGGTCGATGCTCGTGATGAGCTGAACCACAACGTGACGCCGCTCCATGTCGCGTGTCGGCTGGGCAATGCTGATTGCGTGCGCCTGCTTGTCGAGTACGGCGCCCATGTCCATGCATTCGACGATCGGAGGTACCCTCCGTTGTACTACGCAGTTCAACAGCTGCACCGTGAGGCGGCTGGTGTGCTTGTGCGCGAGTGCCGTGCCGACGTCGATCTCCGTTGTGGTCCCGATAGCCGCCCGCTGCTGCACCAGGTGCACGGCTCGGTGGCACAGGCCGAGATGCTGCTGCGCCTTGGCGCGAATGTGAATGCTCTGTGCGACTGTGGCCAAACGGCCTTGTTCCCTGCTGCATTTCGAGGGCATGAGGAACTCGTGTGTCTGCTGATCGACCACAAGGCTGACGTGTCGATCGCTGCCACCATGCTCGATTTCCCTCTCTCTGAGGAACAACGCAACGAACGGCGGGTTCGTGTCACGCGAGCCCCACAGCCAACAGGCGGTAGCTCTCGGTCAAGAAAACTCAACAGTACAACGGTGTTCGTGTGTGTTTGTTTCGGATTACAGGTGTATCCTCTTGGCACGGCAGCCGATGCAGCACTCACGCCCGCCATTCGCAACATCATCCAAACTCGAGGTGCGTCACGGGCAACAACGAGCCAACTAAACTCTGTACCAACGCTGAACCTGACTGGCGAGCAGTCCCGCCACGATACCAATGGAGCATCGCCGAGCACTACCGAGCTCCTCGCGAGCTTCGGGCTCTCATTGGGACACTGGTGTCGATTCACACGCTCGAGCGCCAAGACTCGATTCTCGGAGCGTTGCCAATCGAGCTCTTGTTCGAGATATTTGCAGCACTATGCGAGGAATGAATGAGTGAATGCCTCGCAGCATCTGGCGATGTAGATATGTATTACTGTCTATGAATACAAGACAAGTCAACCCACATGACCTTGCCTCACGATCATTGCACCGAACATCCTCTCGAGTGCTTGCCCTCGTTGCCTTGTCCATGCTCGACCTCCTCTTCCTGTTGTTGATGTTGGTGGTGGTGGTCGGCTCGCGCCTCTTCGCGGTAAAACTCAAAGAGAGACCGACAGATCTCGAACATCAACTCGTTGGGAAGCCACGGGAGTGTCGAGCTTGCATTTCGAATCATGAACAACTCAATCACGATCCGATGGAACCTCACGTGCTCATGAGACACGAACCGATGGGTCGATGGCCACCACATGAACACTTGATCCATTTCCATTCATCAACCAACCAACCAACCAACCAACCAGCCAACCAATCAATGTCAGGATGGGTTGAGTTGACCTCGATCTCACACACAAACAAACATGACACACGACCAAACGGAAGAGTGATTGCGCTTGGAAGATGGTGGCCGTACCTCGATGTTGGATCAAGTCGGCGATCTCTGGAGATTTGGCTGCTTGGTGTGGAAGTCGGCCTCGATCCTGGTTCGATTGAGGAAGAGGAAGGTGAGTGGTGTTCCAGCACATGAGAATGAATGAATGAACGAACGAACAAACGATTGATCGATGGATGCAACGTACATTCGCGATCGTCTTGTCAGCGTTCCTATCGATCAAGAGTTCGATGCATTGACGATGGCCATTCAATGATGCAAGGTAGAGAGGTGTGAAGTTGCCCTTTGTCAAGGAGTTGACGTTGGCGTGTCGATCAAGGAGGAGCTCGATGCATTGATGATGGCCATTCAATGATACGAGATGCAACGGCGTGTTGGTTTTGGAGTTGATGGCATTGATATCAGCATGTCGATCAAGAAGGAGCTCGATGCATTGATCATGGCCGTTCCTCGACGTAGCATGGAGAGGCGTGTCGTTATTGGAGTTGATGGCATTGATGTCAGCATGTCGATCAAGAAGGAGCTCGATGCATTGGTGATGGCCATTCCTCGATGCGAGATGCAATGGCGTATTGTTGGTGGTTACAGCATTGACATTGGCTTGTCGATCAAGAAGGAGCTCGATGCAAAGGTGATGGCCGTTCCATGATGCGAGATGCAATGGCGTATTGTTGCTGGCATTGATGGCGTGAATGTCGGCTTGTCGATCAAGGAGGAGCTCGATGCAAAGGTGATGGCCTTTCCTCGATGCAGCATGGAGAGGAAGCTCATCGCTCGTACCACGAGCATTGACATTGGCTTGTCGATCAAGAAGGAGCTCGACACATTGATGATCGCCATTCAACGTTGCAAGATACAGCGGAGTATTGTTGCTGGCATTGCGAGCATTGATGTCGGCTTGTCGATCAAGAAGGAGCTCGACACATTGATGATGGCCTTTGCGTGATGCGAGATGGAGAGGAGTGTCATTGTGAGAGTTCGCAGCGTTGAGGTCAGCACGTTGATCAAGGAGCGAGAGCACTTGCTGCGTGTCGCCTCGATTGGCGGCATCGAGCAGCTTGCGGTCAAGGTGCTCTTGGTTCACTGACGCCATCTCCTCTTCACAAGCAAACAGAGAGAGAAAGAGACACACAAAGACGCACACAAATTGAACGCAATGATCGATGTTCTCAAGCACGGCAGCACGACAGCAGGACAGAAAGGCGGGTAGATGGATGAGGTTGAGGATCAGCAGGCGAGAGCGAGAGCGAGATATGCAGCAGAGCAGCGGGCAGCAAGCAACTGACGACCACAGCCACGCCTCTCTCTCCTCTTTGGATTGACTGTGCAATTAGTGACTGATTCATTGGTTTGGCAAACACGACACAAGCGATGGGCGCTGGTCTTCCAAAGCAGCATCGGCATGACGTTAATGATCAAAGGAACGAGAAGATCTCGAACAACAGCTCGTTCGGAATCATCGACATCGCCGAGCACTCATCGACCAGCGATCGAATCATCGTCATCGTCGATACCGCTTGCTTGATCCATGATGGTGCATGTCGATGACGATCTGGACGCCATGTGAACGTGTCGGCAAGCCATTGATTGGCTCCAATCACATGCACTCGATAGTCTGTCGAGAAGGCGATGAGACCTCGATGCTCGTCGAATGCGACTCCATATGGATTCTCGGAGCCACAATCGAACGATGAGATGTGATGGCCTTCGTGAGTGAATGATTGCAATCGATTGTTGCTGAAGTCGGCGACGATGATTCGGCCTTGGTTATCGATGCATACTCCTCGAGGATATTTGAACTGGCATGGTTGATTGCCTTTGGATCCGAACTCGAACAAGAACGAGCCATCGATCGACGACAATACTTGCACTCGATGATTGTTGGAATCAGAGACGATGATTCGATGTCGATCATCATCGATCGCAATGCCTGTTGGACAATCGAACTCACCAGGTCGAGATCCATGCTTGCCGATCTTGAACAAGAACGAGAGATCGATCGACGACAAGAACATCAATCGATGGTTGAACTTATCGGCGATGATGATGCGATGATGATGCTTGTCGATCGCAATGCCTTGAGGGTTCTTGAACTCGAGATCTCCTGATCCACGATGGCCGATGCACGACAAGAACGATTGCTCGCTCAATGACCATGATTGTACTCGATGATTGCCGCTATCAGTGATGAGGATGCGATCATGATCGTGATCGATCGCAATGCCATTTGGATTGTTGAACTGGCCCGGTTGGTTGCCCTCCTCGCCGAACTTGGACACGAACGAGCCGCCATCATCATCACACGAGAATACTTGCACTCGGTTGTTCCAGCAATCGACAACAAGCAAGAGACCTCGATGATGGTCGAATATCAAGCCAAGAGGATAGTGGAACTGGCCATCAGCATTGCCTGGTTGCTTGGTGCCGATCGAGAGCTTGATTCGAGCATCACGATCAAGAACATCGTCTCCCATCTCTTCCAATTCAATCTCTCTCTCTCTCTCACTCTCTCTCTCTCTCTCTCTCTCTCTCTCTCTCACAACGACAAAGAGATGATCCAAGCTCCAAACTGCTCAAACCAAAGAGACGAAGATATGAAGCTCTCTCTCACACACGAGACACGAGAGAGACACCAAGCAAGCAAGCAACGAGCAATAAGAAGCAACAAGAACCAATCGATGAAGGAACAAAGAACAGCATCTCCCTCCCTCAACCAACCACTCCCTCACTCACACGAGCCTCTTCTTGATCTTCATGGTCATGATTCTGCTCGATGCTTGCATGCCCTTCCAATCCATATCAAAAGAGAGAGAGAGAGAGAGTGATTGAGATTGCATTCATTGATTCGTCAAAAGAGAGATAAGATGCTTGCAAGAGATGTGTGTGAGCATACTCACGAGTCGATATCAATCGTTCGAGATTGGATCCCTCCATCATATCGAGAGATTCATCATCATCATCATCATCGTGGTGATAGTGATGAAGATGATCAAAGGAACGAGAAGATCTCGAACAACAGCTCGTTCGGAATCATCGACATCGCCGACTCATCGACCAGCGATCGAATCATCGTCATCGTCGATACTGCTTGTTTCATCCATGATGGTGCATGTCGATGACGATCTGGACGCCATGTGAACGTGTCGGCAAGCCATTGATTGGCTCCAATCACATGCACTCGATAGTCTGTCGAGAAGGCGATGAGACCTCGATGCTCGTCGAATGCGACTCCATATGGATTCTCGGAGCCACAATCGAACGATGAGATGTGATGGCCTTCGTGAGTGAATGATTGCAATCGATTGTTGCTGAAGTCAGCGACGATGATTCGGCCTTGGTTATCGATGCATACTCCTCGAGGATATTTGAACTGGCATGGTTGATTGCCTTTGGAGCCGAACTCGAACAAGAACGAGCCATCGATCGACGACAATACTTGCACTCGATGATTGTTGGTATCAGAGACGATGATTCGATGTCGATCATCATCGATCGCAACGCCTGTTGGACAATCGAATTCACCAGGTCGAGATCCATGCTTGCCGATCGAGAACAAGAACGAGAGATCGATCGACGACAAGAACACCAATCGATGGTTGAACTTATCGGTGATGATGATGCGATGATGATGCTTGTCGATCGCAATGCCTTGAGGCTTGTTGAACTCGAGATCTCGTGATCCACGATGGCCGATGCACGACAAGAACGATTGCTCGCTCAATGACCATGATTGTACTCGATGATTGCCGCTATCAGTGACGAGGATGCGATCATGATCGTGATCGATCGCAATGCCATTTGGATTGTTGAACTGGCCCGGTTGGTTGCCCTCCTCGCCGAACTTGGACACGAACGAGCCGCCATCATCACCATCATCACACGAGAATACTTGCACTCGGTTGTTCCAGCAATCGACAACAAGCAAGAGACCTCGATGATGGTCGAATATCAAGCCAAGAGGATAGTGGAACTGGCCATCAGCATGACCTGGTTGCTTGGTGCCGATCGAGAGCTTGATTCGAGCATCACGATCAAGAACATCGTCTCCCATCTCTTCCAATTCAATATCTCTCACACACAACGACAAAGAGATGATCCAAGCTCCAAACTGCTCAAACCAAAGAGATGAAGATATGAAGCTCTCTCTCACACACGAGACACGAGAGAGACACCAAGCAAACAAGCAAGCAACGAGCAACAAGAAGCAACAAGAACCAATCGATGAAGGAACAAAGAACAGCACCTCCCTCCCTCAACCAACCACTCCCTCACTCTCACGGGCCTATTCTTGATCATGATCATGATTCTGCTCGATGCTTGCATGCCCTTCCAATCCATATCAAAGAGAGAGAGAGAGAGAGAGAGAGAGGATGTGATTGAGATTGCATTCATTGATTCGTCAAAAGAGAGATAAGATGCTTGCAAGAGATGTGTGTGAGCATACTCACGAGTCGATATCAATCGTTCGAGATTGGATCCCTCCATCATATCGTCATCATCATCATCATCATCATCGTCATCGTGGTGATGGTGATGAAGATGATCAAAGGAACGAGAAGATCTCGAACAACAGCTCGTTCGGAATCATCGACATCGCCGACGACTCATCGACCAGCGATCGAATCATCGTCATCGTCAAGACCGCTTGCTTCATCCATGATGGTGCATGTCGATGACGATCTGGAAGCCAAGCAAACTTGGTGTCGGCAAGCCATTGATTGGCTCCAATCACATGCACTCGATTGCCTGCCGAGAAGGCGATGAGACCTCGATGCTCGTCGAATGCAAGCGCCAATGGGCACTCGCTGCCGCAATCGAACGATGAGATGTGATGGCCTTCGTGAGTGAACGATTGCAATCGACGATTGTAGGTGTCGGCGATGATGATTCGGCCTTGATTGGCGATGCACAATCCATGAGGACGCATGAGCTGGCATGGTTGACGGCCTTTGGAGCCGAACTCGAGCAAGAACGAGCCATCGATCGACGACAATACTTGCACTCGATGATTGCCGGAGTCACAGACGATGATTCGATGTCGGTCATCATCGATCGCAATGCCCGATGGATATTGGAACTCGCCAGGCTGAGATCCATGCTTGCCGATCGAGAACAAGAACGAGAGATCGATCGACGACAAGAACACCAATCGATGGTTGTTGGTATCGGCGATGATGATGCGATGATGATGGTTGTCGATCGCAATGCCTTGAGGGAACTTGAACTCGAGATCTTCTGATCCTTGATGGCCGATGCACGACAAGAACGATTGCTCGCTCAATGACCATGATTGTACTCGATGGTTGTCGCTATCAGTGATGAGGATGCGATCATGATCGTGATCGATCGCAAGGCCATACGGACGCAGGAGCTGGCCCGGTTGGTGGCCTTTCTCGCCGAGCTTGGACACGAACGAGCCATCATCACACGAGAATACTTGCACTCGATGATTGTCGGTGTCGACGACGAGCAAGAGACCTCGATGATGGTCGAACGCCAGGCCATCAGCAGTGGCATCTCGAGCTTGGTGCTTTGAACCAATCGAGAGCTTGATTCGAGCAGCATCACGATTATCATCACCACGAGGATCATGATCGTATCCCATCTCGTGCCTTCTTATGTCACGTTGGCCGCTAGATTAGTTGCTGTTGATCGCCGGTCGAACGAGCGGCGTACACGACTGGAACAGCGAGCAACAAGGACGCACCATCGCGCAATGCCCTACGACATCGACATTCGGTTGCTGCCTCACGCTCGCGCACGCTCGTCGCCCATCGACACAGGCTCCTCTCAATCACGCACACGCACACACGTACACACGCACACACGCACAAGCACACACGCACACACACAAATACACGCCTGCAACGAAGAGAGCGGGCTTGTGTTCTTCCATATGGCCACGACGACCGGCACGACCACGACCACGACGACGACGTCGCCCTATCACGAGCGACAGAGCTTGCGTCGCTGCGCGGTGCATAGTGTCAACAACCTGCTACAACGGCGCGCGTTCACGCCACGAGACTTTGACAAGATCTGCTACGAGCTAGCACCCAATGCCAGAATCAATCCACACAAGAGTTCGCTGTACGTGCGCTCACTCATGAGCTGTATCTGTTCCCTCGGTATGATGCGAGTCTGATACGTTCACACAGCGGACTCGGCAACTACGATGTCAATGTTATGATGAGTGCCTTGGCCAAGTTCGATATCACACTCAAGTTCTTTGATAAGCGCAAAGGTATGCGCGGGCAATCGATGGCACTCAGGCGGCCTCTCTCGCTGGCCTGCACGTCTGATGACGAACATCGCACGCCATCAAATGCGCAGGATTAGAGACGCTGGAGCTCGATCAAGTGCGCGGCTTGATCCTCAACATCGAGAGTCTTAGTTGGATGTGTACGCGTCGAAGTCGGCATTGGATCGCCTTACCCAAGATCGATGGCAGGTTCTACAACTTGGACAGCAATCTCCCGACGCCGCAGCCATTCGCTGACAATGATGCGGTACGCCCTGTGGAGGCAAGAGAGTTCGTGGCTCTCGATCCACCTCACACACACTCACTCACACTCGTGACATCGTTGGTGGGTTCGATTCGATGAGTAGCTGTTGGAGCACTTGCATCGCGTGCTGTACGATGAGGACGTCAACGATCGCAACCAGCTGCTGATTGCTTACCCGACCGAACCAACGACACCGGTCGCTGAGCCGCCGACTCCTGGCTCTCCCGAGCCCTCGACTACGACTACATCTACGACAACGACAACAACAACTGCTACTGCTGCTGCTGCTGCCACGACAGCTGCATCGATTCAGACACCACAACCGAACGAGAGCGATAGCTCCAGCGATTCGGATTCGCCGCGGCAGTGACACGCACACTCGCTCACTCATGGATTCGATTGGATACATTGCTCGTGCGCGGTAGCCTCTGAGGAGCTGTCTGTCATATCGCATCGTTGTAGGTTGTTAGATTTCGTTGCTTTCGGTTTGTTTGATGCTTGATTGGATACCAATACCCATACCCACGGTATTACAATGATCACTGGTTGGTTAGTTAGTTGATTAGTTGGTTAGTTTGTTAGTTGGTTAGTTGGCCGAGGAGGCAGTCTCTCTCTCGCTCGCCAGCGCGCGCACCTCTCTCTCTCTCTCATTCGCGCAATCTATCTCTCTCTCTCTCTCTCTCTCTCTCATTCGCGCAATCTATCTCTCTCACCATGAGCCAAACACCATCGAACTCATCGAAACTACGCGCCAAAGACCGTCAGAAGCAACGACGTGGTGCCACTCTCGATGTCGCTGCAGCCTCCTCGTCGTCGTCGTCTTCAACATCATCGACATCATCAGCGACACCAGCGCCTCGAACCAAACCCGCACCTCGTATGATCAACGTGGTCGAGTTCGCCGCCGAACGACGACGCGAGATCAATAGTCTCGAGGATGCTCTACGCAAGTCATCGTTCGAGTCCGGTGGACCGGCCAAGGGCTCTCTCAAGACCCTCCGTGCCTTCCAGACGCTGCCGCGCCATCTGCGACGACGCGCCATGAGCCACAACGTCCGTCGCATCCCCAAGTATCTGCGCACACAAGCGCAGCGCGAGCTCGACGCCGCGCCATCGGCCATTCCTCCGAAGCCACATCGACGCCACAAGCGACGTCCCAAGTTCCTGCAACAGAACTACGGTCGACGACAGGGCCAGCATCAATGGCTCGAGACACACGTGTGGCATGCCAAGCGCATGAAGATGGTCAAGCGCTGGGGCTACCACGTCGCTCTGCATCACGCCAGCAAGAACGTGCGCGCGTCCTACAAGAACTCGGCTCACGTGTGTACCGTACAAGATCAATCGTTCATGCTGTGTATCGAGTTACTCGTACGTCCTCACACTCCTCACACTGTTGGTGGTGGTGGAGCGGGCAACGAACGACCTCCTAAGCGAACGATCGATTGGCGCAGGGTACCGTGGAAGAGATCACTCGCACGCTGCAACGAATGAGCGACCCTCGAGGAGTATCGCTACGAGATCGACGCCACTCATCGGGAGTCGCTGTGGGCCATCTGTACCTCCACGAGCCCGACCAGTATCCTGCGGCATTGCTTGGACCGGCTGAGTTCATGTGGCAACAGCACCCACCGACGAGCAACGTCGCTCGCTCGTCGTCTGGAGATGCATCGACTCATCAGGCACTGTGGCTGTGGGTCCATCCAGCGATGGAGGATCAAACGATCCAAGCACTCCAATCGATCGGTGCCACTGAGTACGATGCAGAGCTCGAACATCAAGCTTCGTCGGTCGTGACGTACGCCGCTCTCAAAGGAGAGCTGCTTCGATTCAGCTTGACTGGACCTCGGTCTCATGCCTTGTTGCAGTCCGTGTTGCAACTCGCTTCATCGACCGATTCGCAATCAACCACGTCATCGTCCTCGTCTTCATCTTCATCATCGTCATCGTTGATCAACAAACATGCTCATTCGATCTGGCGCAAGCTGCGCACCCTTCGCTCGACAGCATCACTCTTGAGCGGATGCATCCTTGCACTCTCGGTGCAGGACCCGCGCTATCACTTTCCGCCACCGCCAGCCAAGCACGCTCTCGCGACGGCTGAGCCCGAGAGCAGCAAGGAGCAGTGCCAGCTCGCGAGTCTCATGCAACACTGGTCTCGTGCAGCGGCCTACAGCTCGATCTGGGACGCCGACACTCGCGAGGCCGTACGGAACGATCAGCGCCAATGTGACATTGATCGCTTCCGTGGCATTCGAAACCTGTTCCCTGCTACCGACGGCAGCGGTGGAATCGAGCTCGCGGCGCTCGCGGCCTCGCCACTGGCTGCGACGCTCGGAGACACTAGCCTCGTGTGCTCGATGCGATCCAAGAGCATACCAGTGCTGCTGATCCAGCGTCCGGGTGAGCAGGGCCTCGGAGCTGGATGGGATCTCGTGCTGCCTAGCTCGTGGGGCATGCCGTTCTGGAGCTCGCTCGTGTATGCAGGCGCGCGTGTGGTCGGTCTGCGTGAGCAGCACCTCGTGGCGCGCGAGAGCGCGCGACCCTTCTTTCCGACCGACTTTCCCGACTGCCGTGCGTATGCCGACGAGTCGAAGCGATGTGCCGAGGAGCTAGCGCTCAAGTACTACGCCAAACCACCGTCGAAACGTGTCAACTACGACAAACTCAACGTGCCGTCGCCGTTCTATGCTCGATGGGAGGAGCTTGTTCACGCCAACGTCTCGCGCAACATCGCTTCGGCTTCCGACTCTGCTTCGGATTCGATGGACGTGAGCGAGTCCCACCGAGTTCCTGTCGTAGTGTTGCGCAACAAGTTCGCCATCGCCGAAGCAACGCGCTTCTTTCAGAGTTGCAGTACGTTCGTGCGTCTGCCTTGCAAGTGCATCGCGCGCGCGAGTCGTTGTGAACTCACGAGATTCGTGTCGCACCTCCAGAACCCGATGCCGATTGGTCGCAGTACCGAGGGCTGCTGTTACGCGTCTCGTTGCAGATGGTCGATCGCGGTACGCCGGAGCCCATGTCGATCGTGGCTCTGCCCAACGACGGCGACTGGAACAAGTATGTGGCGTCCGACGCCGAGTACGATCTGTTCGAGCCTCAAGTCACTGGCTTGCCGAGTTTCAAGCGCCGCCAAGCGCGTCTCAAGCGAGAGCTCCACGCTTCCCGAGCCAAGGCCAACAAGGAGGCAGCAGCAGCAGCAGCCATCAAGAGCGCCTCCGAGACCGACAAGTCCGTGCCAACAAGCGACGCCACCGCCACTGCCAACTCCGGCAAGAAGCAGCGCAACAAGAGCAACAAGAGCGCACCCCGAAAGCTACCACTCGGCGTCTCGACTCTCGGCATCTCGGCACACCAACTGCCTGCACCGGTGCGCCAGACGATTGGCTACGTGACATCCGGCTCGCAGTCGTTTGCACGCGGAGTCGGTCACGCCATCGCCTTCTGCAACTTGCGCGAGATACTACTTGCTCAACGACACCACCACTTCGTGTGGGTACGCAAACCCTCATCGGCCTTCTATCAGCCTGCGCGCTTCTCAGTCATGTGCGAGTGAGCAGCAATGAATGCCGCTGATTGGTTTCGAACGAGTGATACTGTTGGAGTCATCATCATTTGAGTGGTAGTAGGTATCATATAAGAGAGATGTGAAAGTGGTGAGTAGAGTAGCAGTACTGTTGTTGTTGATGATGATGATGATGGAGTAGTGGTACAACCGAGTACGTGAGGGTCCGGTACAACCAGGTTCACCCTTCCGCGCACGGCACGAGGTT